>Ga0163109_10000639_pt1 | contig 27990 bp, 23 predicted proteins | sample CRUFie1St13metaG_FD_108704 | JGI IMG/M metagenome (GOLD analysis project Ga0163109, IMG submission 108704) | Marine microbial communities from the Costa Rica Dome - CRUD Field 142mm St13 metaG | ecosystem: Environmental > Aquatic > Marine > Oceanic > Photic zone | place: Costa Rica: the Eastern...
AATCAATGTATTTATGTAATTGAGGATTCCTCAAATCACAACCAATCAATAAAACTTTTTTACCAACAGAAGAAAAACCAAGAGCAAGATTAAGAGCATTTAAGGTCTTACCTTCACCTTTTACAGAAGAAGTCACCAATATAACATTCGATGAAGAATCATTTTTTTGAAGATAACGAACATTTGACATTAACATTCTAAATGATTCAGAAACTATTGTACGATCATCCGGATTTGAAAAAACCTTTTCAGTTTCAGGCGAATCAAAAAATGGTATTTCTCCAAGAACACTTAATGAGAATTCTTCTAAATCTTTTCTTGAGTGAACTTTATTATCAAATAAAAAAATAAAATATAGAATTATTATTGGCAAGATCAGACCTAAAATAAAAGCTGAAAAATAAATAAATTTACTTTTTGGAGATATTGGGATATTACTGGACAAAGCATATTCAACTACTTTTATGCTTGGTTCAGTTACAGCAAAACTAACTTGTGCATCTTCTCTTTTTTGCAACAAAAAAAGGTATAGTGCTTCCTTAACTTTTTGATTTCTCTCAATTGATCTTAGTATTTTTTCATTTTCTGGAAGATTAGATAATTGATTGTAAAAATTAAAACTTTTATTTTCAAGATTTTCATTTATTTTTTTAAGCTGTTTTTGGTAATTTAACAAAGAAACACTTATATTTTTTTTTGTTTCAATTAATAAATTATCAATCAAAATTATTGATGGATTATTTTGTCCAGCACTAGAAACAATTTTTTTTCTTTCTAATATTTTTAAATTGAATTTTTCAATTAAATCATTAATTTGAGTATTTGAAAAACCTAAATTCGATGGCAAAAGTTCTAATTCAGCGCTTGCGACAAAATCAATCATCATTTTAGTAATTGAAAGTTGATTTTCGTTATCAAAAAGTTTTTGGTCAGAAAGTATACTTTGCTTAAGACTTATATTTGAATTTGAAGTAATATCAACTATTGAATTATCTGATTTATAATTTTGTTTTATCTTTTCAATGGAATCTAATTCAGTAGAAATAAATAAATATCTATTGTTTACAAAATCAATTGTTCTCTTATGAATTAATTGTTTATCAACTATTCCATCTAAATCAAATTCTTTAATTAATTCATTTAAAATTAATTCGGAAATAAATTTATTTGATGAAACATATTCAAGTTTTATTATATCACTTTCTTTTCCTAATTGAGAAACATTTAGATTTTTTTTAATTTTATTAATAACATGAGATGTTGTTTTAATATTAATAAGATAAGATTCCTTAGCATTTCTTTTCCAATGTTCTAAATCAATTTTTCTAATTTCAAAAGGTAAATTATTTCGTACATTAATTGTATTTAAATTATCAAACTCATATTCTAAATCATTAATTAAATCAAATATTTTTAAAATATTTCCAGATAATGAAATTTCATATTCTCCTTCTACAATTTCAGTACTTTTTTTTATTAAATCAATATCAAAGGGATAATAATGAATTAATGAATTAATAACATCACCTTTGGCATAAACTTCTATTTCTAAATTTAAATTTTTTACAACTTTATAAATAAGTGGATAAGATCGTAATATCTCAATCTCGTTCTCTAAATTAATTTTACTATTACTAAAAAGATCTGCAGCTGAGGGTAACTCAAGATTATTTTCTTTTTTATCTAAAATTTTAATTTTAGCATTTGATGAGTATATTTTTGAAGTATATCGGACATAAATAAATGCAATTAATAAGCATACTAAAATTGAAGACAAAAATATTTTCCAAAAAGATAAGTACTTAAAAAATTCTCTTTTTAAAAAAATTTCATCTTTATTTTCATAATCCTTATTGTTTATCATTTACTTAATTATTAATTATCAACAATGTAATACTTAAAAGTAATGAAGCCATTGAGGCTATTGAAGACGGGCTTCCGATGAAGCCAGCACTTTTTCTTTTACTAAATGAAGGATTAACAATTATGACATCATTATTTTGAATGTTATAAAATTTAGATTTTAAAATTTCTGAACTAGAAAGTTCTAATCTATATAACTTTTGTATTCCATTTTCTGATCTTATTAACTTAATATCATTTTTTTTGCCATCAATTGTAAAATCACCTGCATATCCTAAAGCTTGAAAAATGTTTAAGTATTTCTCATAATACGAAAAAGTTCCAGGGTTTCTAACTTCACCAAGAATTGTAAATTTTGAGTTTAGTCGTCTGACATTAACAATAGGATTTAATAAATGATTGCCGGAAATTAAAAGTTCTGTAATCTTTTTGCTCAACTCTTTAAAAGACAGATTTTCACATTCAATTTTTCCCAAAACAGGAAAATTTATATTACCATCGTTATCAATAATATAACCTTCTAGTTTCATAATTTCAATATTATTTGTACTTAATGAATTAGTAGTTACCTTATTATATGGTTGAGAAGCCTCAGGAATAAGTGTTATAACATCAATTTTTAAAATATCTCCAATCGAAATTTTTTCATCATTAAAATTTAATTGTTTTGTTGACCATCCTTTTAATTCATCAGTATCATTTAAATAAACTACTTGTTCTGTTGATGAACATGAGAAAAAAAATAAAAGAAGAAAAAAAAGATATTTTAAAAACATATTCTTTTAGATGTACTGTACCGGCTAGCAAATTTACTTTTTTTAACTAATTATACACAATGAATTCAAATTATTGTTTAACAATTTCGTTTATTTTTATAAGATATTGTTTTACTATTTTCTCGGATGAAAATTTATTTTCAACAACATTCCTTGCATTTATTGCTAGCTGAATTCTTTGACTCTCAGAAAATTGTATCATACGCTTCATTTCAACAAATAGACTGGTTACAGATTTTGGAGAACACAATAAACCATTATATAAATGTTTAACAACATCTTTGCAACCAGGCACATTTGTAGTAATTATTGGTAAGCCAATGGCACTTGACTCAATTAAAGTTTTAGATAAGCCTTCTCTATATGATGGCAATACCAAAACATCTGCATTTGTCATTATCTCAATAATATTATCTGTCATACCAAGATACCTAATTTGCGAAGATTTACTTAAATATAAATCTAAGACTCCCTTTGAGATAGAAGTTTTGTTTTGAACACCAATTTCCCCTACTAATAAAAATTTCTTTTTAGGATAAATTTTTAATATTTTAATTGCAGATTCTAAAAACTCAATAACTCCTTTATCCTTTATTATTCGCCCGACAAATAAAAACACATCACAATTGTTAGATTTTTTAATAAACTTAAATTTATTTAAGTTAACACCGGATCCATTAATTACTGATGAAATTTCATTAGAAACAATACCACAGTTTATGAAATATGATCTGTCAAAAGAATTTTGAAAAAAGACATGGTTGCTAAATTTTAAACTAAATTTATATAATAATTTAGCAAATGAGGTTAAAACTGTTTTTTTAATAAATAAAGTACCTAATCCACTAATATTATTTAATGTTGGAATGCGTAAAATTCCTGCTGCAAAATTTCCATATATATTAGGTTTAATTGTGTAAGACAATATAATATCTGGTTTAATTTCTTTAAATATATTAATGTAATTTCTAATCAAAAAAATATCTGATATCGGATTAGTACTTTTAGAATTTAACTTAATATCATAACATATGACTCCAATAGATTCTAGCTTTGTAACATAATTATCAAATGGAGCAATAGCAAAAACTTTATGACCATTTGCTTGTAAATGCAATATAAGATCTAATCTAAAATTATAAATATTCCAAATAGTATTTACGGTTATTGCAATTCTCATAAATCACTTTTTACCCACATTACTAAGACTAATATTTTCCATATTTCATTTGATTTATTTAATACACCCTTCATATGATTACTGATCATTTTTTCTGTTTTTTTAACATCTAAATTTGGTATTAGTTTCAAATCATTAGTTGATAAATGGTCCATAGCCCATTCTTTAAGTTCGTTTCTAAACCAATTGTTTAAAGGAATAGTGAATCCTGATTTAGGTCTATCATATAAATTATTTGGAATAAAATCAGATAAAATATCTTTTAAGATATATTTTTTAATATTTTTTTTATAAATGAAATTTATATTCATTTTACTTGCAAATTCAACTACTCTATAATCTAAAAACGGAGATCTTGATTCTAATGAAAATCGCATTGATGCTCTGTCTACTTTAACATTAATATCATCAGCTAAATAAGTTTTTATATCAAATTTTGAAATTTTTGACAACAGATCTTCATTATTAATTAAATAATTATTATGATCAAATAAAATATCAGAGGATTTTCCATTAAAATAACTTTGATCAATTACTTGTACTAATCTGTGATAAAATGCTTCTTGATTTTTTTCTTTGATTATTGAAGATAAAAGCTCTAGTTTTTTAATACCATAAATATTAATAAATCTTGAAAGAAAAGATCTTAATTTTAAAGGGATTTTATAAAACCAAGAATATTTCATCAAAGTATCATATCTATTATAGCCTAAAAAACTTTCATCACCACCATCTCCTGATAGTGCAACTGTAACATGCTTTCTTGTAACTTTGCTAAGTAAAAGTGTTGGCAAGGATGATGGATCAGCAAATGGTTCATCAAATGAAAAGGAAAAAGTCTTGATCAGTTCAATAATTTCATTTAATTGACATTCAATAGTTGTATGATTAGTTCCAAAATATTTAGCAATTTTTTCAGCATAAACACTTTCATCATATTTATTTTCTAAAAATTTTACACAAAATGTATTAATTGGAGTTGGTGAGTTTTTTTGTGAATAGGCTGTAATAATTGAAGAATCCACACCTCCTGATAAAAATACTCCAATTGGAACATCTGATATCATTCTATACCTCACAGAGCTTTCCAATAAACTAGAGAGCTTGCTTTTTGTTTCTTCATAGTCTAAACTTGAGCTTCTCTTTTCTGTAAAATCCCAATATTTTTTAATTTCAAACTTAAAATTATTTAGATCATAAGTTCCATAGGATGCGGCTGGAATTTTTTTAATCTCATTGTAAATAGATAATGGTTCTGGAATATATTTGTATTTAAAATAAGAATTTACTGCATTAATATTAAGGTTTGAATCATTAATAATTTTAATTTGTTTTAATTGAGATGCAAACTGTATGCTTTTATTTACTATTGAATAATAGAGTGGTTTTTGACCAAACCTATCTCTAGCAAAAAATAATTTTCGATTACGTTTATCATATATAACAAATGAAAACATTCCATTAAAAAGCTCAACACATTTTTCTCCATAGTGCATGTACATTGCCAAAACAACCTCTGTATCTGATGAAGAATTAAAATTGTAACCTTTTAATTGCAAATCCTTCTTTAGTTCAATGAAATTATAAATCTCTCCATTAAAAACAATATATAGATACTTATATTTAAATGGCTGATTTGCATTAGAGGACAAGTCAATTATAGCTAATCGATTATGAGCCAAAGAAATTTCATCTATTTTTTCATACCCTTGATAATCTGGACCACGAAAATTTATAGAATCCATAATTTTACCAATTCTATCTCTGGAAATATTAATATTAGTACAATATATACCACACATAAAATTGATTTATTACATTAACTATTTTTACAATAGAAAAATTAATTTTTTGAGATGTATTTTTCATTGTAGTATAAATTAAACTTCTTAAGTAAAAAAAGTAAAAACAAAAATGAATAAACTACAAAAAAAACAAGTAAATAAGTTTTTATATTCAATACATAAAGAAACAAATAAAAAAAGAAAAGAACTATAGCCTGATTTGCGTTTAAACCAATTCTAAATAACAAATAAGAAATTGGTTTAGAAAATTTACTAGAAAAATATAAAGTTTTTTCAAAGTTTACTTGATTATCCCTTTTAGCCTTATTTTTAAATTCTTGATAGTTTATAATCATTATTTTATTAAAACACCAACATATTGAAAACCTATTTTTTTATTATTATTTTTAAAATTCACAACTATTGGCTTTTTATTTATTTTTTTTGAAAAATCTCTAAACGCTGAATTATTTTCAATATCATCAGAAATTAATATTCCACCACTTCTAAGCTTTTCCCACATTAATGGGTAGGCCCACATTCTACCCTCATAGTATTTATCACTATCATAATGACATAAATCTATTTCCTCAAATGAATCTAGAGCTATAGGTAATGATTTTTTATCTTCCATTGAAATTAATTTCCACTTATTTTTAAGTTCATCAGGAACTACAACACCAACATATTGTTCATTGTCTAGACCAGGATAAGGCATATCTGTACTTATTAGAAGACTTTTATCTCTATTTTTTAAAGAAAGTAAAAGTGAAAGGGAAGACCATCCGTAAGCTACACCAGTTTCAACTACATTCCTTGCTTCAATAAATTCACATAAATTATACAGAAAATCTGTATTTGCACTACCACCCATCTTAACTGGACATTTCGCAACTTTTTCATCAGCAATTTTATATAATTCAGAAAATTTATCTTTTAGATTAACAAATTTACTATTTTTTGTAATTTCATATAAAGCTTCAGATGTACTTAAAGCATTTTCTTGACACCAAATTAATGAAATGTTTTCTTGACTTTTGTTAAAATATAGATTAAGTTTCTTTAAAAATAGAGAAAAAAATTGATGGTAATATTTTGGCCTAATTAGAAACCAAATGATTTTTTTAAAAAAAGACATAAAATTTTATTTAATCAAAAATACTCAAATTATAGTTTTAAAATATAAGTATTTATACTAGCTTAGTTTTGATAAAAAAAACTCTTCATATTTTGGGATAATTTTATTTATGGAGAAGTTATCTACAATATTTTTTCTTATAAATTTCTTATCAAATTTAAAATCTAAAGCTTTTAAAAGTGTTTCTGAAAACTCTATATTACTTCCATCAACAACAAAACCATTTTTTCCATTCAAAATAATTTCATTAATACCACCCTTAACATTAAATGAAACACAAGGCTTTTTTAAATATCCTGCTTCTAATAAAACATTAGGAAATCCTTCAAAAAATGAAGACAAAACATATACTTTTGAAGCAAGAATATATTTATAAGGATTTTTTTTTAAACCAAGCAAAAAAACATTTTGGCTTAATCCTAGTGCATCTATTTTATTTTGCAAAATATTTCTTGAATTTCCTTCACCAAGTATTACTAAAGTTAGATTTTTGTCTTTAATAAAACTAAAAGAATCAATTAGCCTTGATAATCCTTTTTGAGGACTTAAGGTAGATGCACATGCGATAAAATCATATTTTTTTGTCACTGAATTAGAATTTAAAATTATATTATCAATATAAGTGGTATCAATTGGATTATTTATTTTGATCAACTTCTTTTGAGGTAATAAATAATTATTTTTTAGATCACTAACCATATCTTCAGATTGACATACAATATTATCAAAATTGCAAATTAAATTTCTGTAAAGAAAATCCTGGAATAAAGGAAATGGATAGGTTTTATTTTTAAAACTAACTAAGTTTGATTCTCTAGCAATAAACTTTATTTTAGTCGAGAATAAAGCCTTAAAAAAAATTAAATAAATACTTAAATGTGATTGGAAAGTCATGATAATATGCGGACTAATTTCTTTAACTTTTTTATAAATCTTAAAAATCGAAAACCTAACTTTTTTTACATCAAGAACGTGTATGTTTAAATTTGTCTCATCTAATGAGTTGATAATTTCTTCACCATCTAATAAAACTAAATGAACTTCAAAAACATCTCTATTTAGAAAATTATATAAATAGCTTACAAATCTTTGTGTTCCACCTGATTTAAGGGATGGAATTATTAAGCATATTTTTTTTATATTCATAATGAGGAATATATTTTTTCTAATGAAATTATTTGATTTTTCCCTGAAAAACTATTCTTTATTGTGCTAAAGGCATTTATTATAATTTGTTCTCTTAATTTTTCATTTTTTAGATGATTTATTAATGGAAGAATTTCATTTATATTATGAGGATTATATAAAAAACCATTTTTTTTATGTTGTATAATATCTTTTACGCCACCTAAATCTGTTGCAAAAACAGGCACCTTTTGATACATTGACTCTATAATAGTTCTTCCAAATGGCTCAGGTTTAACAGAAGTATGAATGAAAAATTTATAATCTATTTTAAATATTTCGTTAGATTTTTTAAAACCATGAAAAATAAAATACTCAGCCAATTGCTTTTCCTCAATCAGCTTATATATGTATGCTCTATATGTTTCATCTAAAAAATCACCATAAACATGAATAGTATGGTATTTATTTAAATTGTTTTTTAACAATAATGAAATATCTATTAATTTTTCCAATCCTTTCCACTCTAATATTCTTCCCATCCACAAAATATTAAAAGATTCTTTTTTCTTATGTTTTATAAAAGTTGAATTTGAATTAAAATTTATCCAGTTATGAATTAAATCAATTTTTTTAGCGTCTACTTTTAAATAATCAATTAAATTTTTTTTTATTGCCGCAGAAATTGCAATATACTTAAATGGGTAATTTTTATAAATTCTGAAAAGAAAAGGGATACTATCTTCAAATTTTCTTTGGTGTTGAATATACGCTACTCCGCATAGCCTAGCAGCAATAAGTACATGGAAGTTAGCCAAAAATCTATCATTCGCATGTACAATTGAAATATTATTTTTTTTAATAATATTAATTATATTCTGAATTTCTTTTTTCTTTTTAAAAATTGATAATAATTGATATGGTAGGGTTTGGTTATATTTTCTAATAAAATTATAAAAAAAAGAACGTTTTATTTTTGATTTTCTTCTAAAATCTTTTGAAGTAAAAACTTTTACATTTAATGCTTCTAATTCATTAACAACTGTAGGAATTTTATAATCAAGCTGAAAAAAAATATTATACCTGTTCAAATCGAGTAATTCAATCAATTGTATCACACTCCTTATTGAACCTCCATATGCTCCAGAGATAGAAGGGCGACCAGTTTCAACAAATAAAATATTTTTCATTTATTAATTTTAAATATATAATTATCCTTATTTGAGGAAATTAAAAAAGTAGCTATACAAAAAGTGACCCAAACAGGTTTTTCTAAATAATTTACAGCTGAAATATCAGTAATAAGAATAATTATTATAAAAATAAAACCAAGGTTATGATATTTTTTATTTGTAAATGATAGAATAAATAAATAAATATGATTTAAATAATATAAAATAAAGCCCAATAAACCTACAGAACATAAAAGTTCTACATAATTATTATGAGAATAACTTGAATTATTTTGAATTCTGAATTGATCTAAGCCTATTCCAAAAATAGGATTTTCAATAAAATAATTTATTGCAGCATATATATATTCTGAGCGATAAGAAAGACTAACATCTTTATTTTCAGAAAATAAAAAAGTGAAAATTGCATTTATTCTATCGTTTACTTCAGGAAATAAAGTTAACTGAGAATTTATTAAAAATAAGAAAGAAACTAAAATACTTAACGTGAAAAAAGTTGTCACATAACTGCTATTTTTAGAAAGGTAATATAGGTAATATAAAAAAAGAAAAGTCAATGTTAAAACACCTTGCCTTGAGGAAGTATAGAAGATTATTTCAAAAGAAAAGAGCATGATTAATAAAACAACAACAAATACTTTATAATTTATAAAACCATAATCTTTAAAATCATTAGACAAAATCCATAATAAAAAAGAAATACTAAAACACAATACAAAGGAATAATGATTAGGATTTAACATTGAACCTCCATATCTAAAACCTGTGTTTCCAAAAAAATCTCTTCCTAAAAAATATCCTATTAAGATATTTATAATAACACCAAAAACAATGCCATATGCTAAAGGAAAAAATGTGTTAATTTCTTTTAGTAAGTTATACAAAATAATCATGAAAATAAAAATCTGAAATAAGTTAAAAAAAGAATCATAAGAATTAACATTATTAATCAAAAGAGAGAAAAAAGAATATAAAATAAAATAAATATAATACAAAAATGCTTTTGGAAAATAAAATTTTTTTCTAATGAATAAGACTTGGATTAAAAATAAAAAAAGCAAAGCATAAGAAACATTTGTTTCTAAATATGTCTGTTCAATATTATTGACAAATAATATTAAAAATAAACCATAAAAAAATAAAAAAATTGAAAGAAAATTATTGAAAACTACACCCATTTTAAAATATCTTAGTTTTAATTTTTGAATATGCGCTTATACATAATTTTATATCAGATTTTTTTAAAAGTAGAACATCACTAATTCTAATAAAACTAAACTTTTTAAAGAGCCATATTAAAATAGAAATATACATGACGAAATACGAAATTAATGATGCTAAAGCCGCACCAATTATGCTGTATTCTGGAACTAAAAAAATTAGTAACGGAATATTTGTAATAATACCTATAATTGAAATTTTAGTACCTACCAACGGAAAGCCTAAAGATGTTGACAATTTGGTAAATATTTTAACTGATGCAAAAAAGATTGACCCAATTAATAAAAGTAAGAGAGGAGTGTATGATACCACAAAATTCTTTCCATATAAATAAATTATTAGATCCTTAGCCAAAATTGAAATAATTATAGAAATAATTATAAGTAAAGCAAATAAAATTCTATTAATTGTTAAAGTAGTTTCTAAAGCAGAATTTTTATCAGTTTTTCTAGATAATTGAGGATATAAAAAAACAGAAATTGAATCAGGTATATATAGTAAAATCTGCGAAAAATATATTGAAATAGAATAATATCCAAGAGTTTCTGCAGAAAATATATAAGCTAAATAAAAAACATCAAATTTTAAGTTTAATTTCTGAACTACAACTCCGAGATGACCTTTCAAACTAAAATTTAGTAAATTTTTTATTTTTTCTTTATCAATCAACTTTAGCTTGATATAATTTCTAAAATAAAAAATAACAAATATGTTCACTAGTAAGGAAGATAAAATAAAAGCAAAAACAATATCTTGAAAACCTACTTTTATATCCATCACAAAAAAAGAAAAAACAATAAAAAAATAGAATACTTTCTCTAATAAAACTGATCCGTTAAAGGCCAATGAATTGTGTAAAGATCTTGATAATGTTGAAGAAATCTTTGAAAGATTAAATACAACTAATAAACAAAATCCAAGATGAAAAAAATTTTCAGCACTATTATTTAAAAAGTTTGTAATTATTCTTTCTTGAAAAACAAAAAACAGTAATAACACAAAAATTGTTATTAGTACAGATGAGAAAAAAAAATTAGATAAATATTGAGTAGCCTTGTTATATTTATTGACATGAAAAATTGTTCCTGATCCTAGACTTAACATAAAAAATGTTGAAAAGAACAAAAATAAGGTGTAAAATAATGTTATTAATCCTTGTCCCTCAGCCCCCACTAACTTTACAACCAATACACTCAAAACAAATGTTATAAAAGTTATTATTACTTTAGAACTAAAAGTTTGAATTACTTTACTAAAAAGATTCATACATTATTTTTTTTTAAAATAAAGTAATATCTGAAACAATAAAATAAAAAGACAAATAAAAAGATTGAAGAATAAACAAAGAGAGTTAAACTAAAAAAATTATATAAAGCTGAAATCAACAAAATTGGACACATCAATCCTCCAATACTTAACAAATTTTTAATAAAAATATAAATTATTCCATGTTTATTGTAAACAACTTTTTTATTAGTTGAATTTTCAAAAATATTTTCTTTATTATTAATTTCAAAGAATTTGTAACCTATTAAGGTTCTAAATTCGTATGTAAAGCCAGCAATTACCCCAAGTAGTATAAAATAAATGTTATCAAATCCGCTTATATTTAAAAAATTTAAAAGGAAATCTAACATATTATCATTGTTAGAATAAAGACCAAATCCTATGGACACCCAACTAAATGGCCAGATTATTATACCAACAACATCATCAAAAAACTTACCACTATCACTAGTTTTTTTGTAATACCTAGCTAAATGTCCATCAATGCAATCAAATAAATAGGAAATATTTATAAAAACTGCACCAAGAAAAAAACTTCCAATATAAAAGAAATAGATTGCAAAAAAACCTATAAATAAAGACAAAAGTGTAACATAATTTGGCTGTATTCTAAATAAAGAAAAAATGTAAGTTAAAAAAATAGATAATGGGTTTATAAATAGCCATGTCCAAATTTTAGCATACTTCAAATCAGATTTTTCATCCGGGTAAGATTTAACTATTTTTTTAATAGATTTTTCAAAATTTATTAAAGACACTTTTTTAATTTATTTTAGAAACATAAACATTGCGAACATAGTCCCAAGAAAATCGATTAAGATATTTTTCTTGTAAAGAAAAAGGATATTCTTTATCTGATATAATTTTTAAAAGACTATTTGTGATTTCATTTGGATCAGAGTGCTTTATAGTATAACCCCATTTCCCCAAAAGCAATGGAGCGCTATCAACGTTAGTTGATATTACCTTACAACCACATGACATTGCTTCTAAAAGTACTTTTGCAAAACCTTCCCAAAGTGATGGTAAAATAAAAATTTCACTGCTGTTGTATAAATTAATTAGTTCTGATCTGTTTTTTTGACCAACTAGCTGAACATTTTTTCTTAAATTTAATTCATCAATTAAACGATCTATTTGATCATACAAAATTCCCTTACCAGCAATTACAAGATTATAATTCAAATTTGAATCATCCTTTTCTAGGAAATTCTTAAATCCATATAATAAAAAATTCAACCCTTTTTGTGGTTTAAAGTTTGCTACAGCAAGAATTTGTTTTTTTCTTTCTTTATTATAATTTGGATATAGCGTTCTATCTATACCATTATAAATTTGCACAACTTCACATTTATGAATTTCTTTTAACTTTTCTAAATATCTTGGTGAAATACTAAAAACTAAATCAAAATATTTTGCAAAATAACTGTACCATTTAGCTTTTTCAATATTAAAAAAATCTGCACCATGAAAGGTAATAAAATTTGTTTTATTGATTTTTTTTGCAAAATAAGAAACTAAAACAAACATTGGGGAGTGTATATGAACTATATCAACTTTGTACTTAAAAATCAAATAGATTGCAAAAAATGAAAATATAAAAATTCTATAAGCTCTGTAAATTTGAAAAAAAAATTTGTTTATAAAATGTTCTTTTTTAGGATTTTCTTTTGTGTAAAAACTTTTACTATAAAGTTTAACATTTTTGGGGATCTTAAATGGGTTAGCATTTTTTTTAAACCAAGTAAGATATACTACTTTATAATCTTTTAAATTTGAAATATTGTAACAATGTAATCCTCTTCCGCTCTCTTCAAATGTTGGATATGAAGCTAATCTTAATATTACTTTTTTTTTATGTGCATTTTTCATTAGTTCTTGAAAACTCAATGAGATTCTCTTAATTTTAATAACAATTGATTAATTAATGTTGATGATGTCCCTTGAGTATATGGAAAATAAACTATTTTCACTCCAACTTTTTTAAATTCTTCTTCAAATTCTTGCCACTTTTTAGTTTTATACCAATCATCTCCAACAAAAATTACATCAAACTTTAATCTTTCCCACATTTCATATTTGTTCATGTCATTTTGAGAAACAACAGTATCAACATATTTAACACTTCTTACTATTCGCATTCTCTCATCATGAGGTATTACAGATTTTTTCCCTTTATACATAACTAATTCATCAGAGGTTACTCCAACAATTAATTTATCACACATACTTCTCGCATTTTTAAGTAAATTTAGATGCCCTACATGAAACAAATCAAAAACTCCAGTTGTATATCCAATTATTTTTTTCTTTTTTGTATTATTCATATTTACCAAGTCCATTTTTTACAAAAGTATTTTTTTTCAAACATTTGAATATTAATAAACATCCAAATAAGTTGCATTGATCTTTGATCAGTTTTACACGCATCAATTAGATCATTTAATTTAGCTTTTTTTATCCAATTAACACCTCTAAGTTTATCTTTAGCCATTTCTTCAATATTATTAAACCAACTATTTAATGGCACGGGAAAACCAACTTTTTTTCTTTCAATAACATCTCTTGGCAGATAATTATAAGAGATTTTTCTTAATAAATATTTTGGAGTATCAAATTTCTCACTATAATCAAAAGATTTTAACTTCTTAATTAAATTGAGTGAAATGTTTTCATTCCATTTTAATTTTAAATCATAAGGAATTTCTCTATATGAAAATTCAATTAAATTATGATCAAGAAACGGAACTCTAGCTTCAACTGATGTTTGCATTGTTGTCATGTCAACCCTTTGAAGTAACCCCTTAACATGAAACTTATGAAAAAAATGGAAGACATTTTTTTCATTTGAATTTTTATCAAATTCCATCTTTAATTTTGAATCGAATTCATTTCTATATTTTTTACTTACATTTAAAAATTTATCTCTTATAATTCTTGGAACATATTCATAATTCTCAATAAAATAATCATAAAAACTTGACTTAATTTTATGATTATCATAATCAAATGGCAAACGAAATATCTTTCCGTATCCACCCATAAGTTCATCAGCACCTTCTCCTGATAAAACAACTGTTATCATTTCTTTTAATTTCTCTGACATGATAGCTAAAGGAATTTCATTTGGAACGCCAAGGGGAGAATCCTTAAAATAAATTAATTCTTCCCATTTTTTTAAATAATCATCTTCCTTTATCAAAATTTCATGATGATCTGTAGCGTATTTTTCAGAAACAAGTTTAGCATATGGAAATTCATTCAACTCATCAAAGCCTATTGTAAAAGTATTTAGTCCTGGCCCCTTTTCTTTTGCTGCTATTGCAGTAATTAAACTTGAATCTACACCACCGCTTAAATATGTTCCTAGTGAAACATCAGAAATTAATCTATATTTAATTGCTTTTAAAATTTGATCTTTAAATTTTTTTTCTATTTGATCTTCATCATAATTAAAAGAATTGTTAAACTCTTTTGGTAAAGACCAAAAAAAATTTTTTTTAACGTTAATTTTACAATCAACTCTCAACATTTCCCCGGCATTAACTTGATAAATATTTTTAAAAAAAGAATAAGGAGCGCGAACATATCTATTACCCAAATATTCATCAATTGCCAAATCATTAAATTTTGCTTCAACAAGGCCACTACTTAAAATCCCTTTAATTTCTGAAGAAAATATTATTTTTGTGTCATCCAAATAGTAATATAAAGGCTTAATACCTAGCCTATCTCTAATTAAAATTAATTCTTGATCAGATATATTATAAATTGCAATAGAAAACATTCCATTAGCAATTGATAAAAACCAATCAATTCCATTTTCAACAATTGATGCTAGAATTACTTCAGTATCAGAACTAGTTTTAAATCTATAATTTAAGTATTGCCGAATTTCTTTAAAGTTATATATCTCTCCATTAAAAACAATTTGAAAATTTTTACAATCAGAGGACATAGGTTGGTTAGATAAATCTGATATATCAATTATTGATAATCTAGTATGACCTAAAGCTATTTTATTTTTGTTTATAAATACTCCTGAAGCATCAGGACCTCGGTGTTTTAATGAAAAATTCATTTTTTCTATTCTGTCATCTATATTAAAAATTTCATTTTTCGAAAAAATTCCAGATATTCCGCACATATTTAATTAATTTCTTTTTGGATAATGACCTTTATAAGATAGCAGTAGAAACTTTACAAGAGACACTATTATGTTTAGAACTAAATATATATATATAAACAAAAGCATGAAATTACTAATTTGAAAATATTGTATTAATAATGTGAAAAATAAAAATCCCTCAATACTCACAATCTCAGATATAAAATTAAAAATTTTAAATTTTAAATTTTTTTTGATTTTATTATCTAATACAACATTCTCAGCATTATTTTTAAATAACGCTTTATCATAATTATTTTTTACTGACATTAGTAAAGAGGAGGATAGTCCAAGAAAAGGAGCAATAAATAAAAACTGCTCATTTTCTGAATAAAAATAAAATGAAAAACAACATGAAATGTAATATAATGGATTTAAAACAGAATGAATCACTGAGTCCCAATAAACTCCCCTAACTGAATAAGATTTATTGAATCTTGCAACATCCCCATCTGACATATCAATGATTATATGTAATCTATAAAGCAAATACCCTATAAGAAAACAACAAAAAGAATTAAAGGAAAACAAAAGTGCTCCGGCAAAACCAATAACAAAGAAAATAAAAGTTACAAAATCTGCACTTAAGCCTAAATTTATAAAAACATAAGAAAAATAAATAGAAAATCTTGACGAAAACCAATGTAGACTGTTATTTTTTAAATAATCCTTCCTTCTGCATTTTTCTTTAATCTCTAAAAAGGTATACATGCTTTATAAATTATTTAATAATTTCAAATAAATTAACCATCGCTAATTATTTTTATAAAATCTAAAATGATCTAAATCACTAGGCTCATCTATCTCCATCCAACCGTTATCAATAAAAATGGGTTTTAATGGAATTAATTCTTTAGTAATTTTTTGTAAAAAACTAGTCATATACATGTTTTTAAAATCTTTCCCATCATACAAGATTTTTTGATTTAAAGATTTATAGAAAAGAATAAAACTATTAATAAACTCTTTTTTTATTTTAATCATTCCGATATACTGCCCTTCGATTTCATTATATGAACTAGCTTTTTTTCCAATTTCTTTAATCTCACCCTTGTCATTAAATTTTAGAGTTTCAGCATCTAATAGTGGATTATTCATTCTTGCTTCCCAATATTTTCTCCATTTTACATCAATTACAACACCAATATCAGATTTATCATTTAACACTTTTTGCAATACACTTTTGTTAAATACTATATCTCCATAAGTAATTAACAAATCATCACCACACATAATTGATTCTGCAATAAACAAAGATTCAACCATATTAGTTGTTTTAAAATTTTCATTAAAAAATTTTTTTGTTATTTGATGGTATTTTATTTTTTCTTTTAAATAGCCGGTAACAACATAAATATCTTTAATGTTATTTTCTGTTAAAACATCTAACTGGTGTTCTAATATTGGTTTTCCTAACAATTCTACCATACACTTTGGCCTATTATTTGTTAGTGGTTTTAATCTTGTTCCTTGGCCAGCTGCCAATATAATTACTTTCATAAAGTATAAAAATGATTTTTAATAATATCAAATTCCTTACCATTAGAATCTCTTTCTGGATGCCATTGTAATGCTAATAATTTTAATTTTTTATTTTCAAATGCTTCTATAATACCATCTTCAGATTTTGCAATGCTAGTTAATGAAAGTGCAATATCTTTATCTCTTACACCATGATTATGAAAAGAATTAATAATTAAAGAATCAAAATTACTGTTTTTTGAAATTAAAACATGCTTTGTATTGACATGACCTTTAATATTATTATAAATTTTGCCTCCAAAAAATACATTTAAAAAGTGAAATCCTCTACAAAGACCAACAATAGGTAATTTTAACTTTAAAGCATAATTTAGAATTTCTACTTCTGTTTTATCTCTGACATCATAAACATCATCCAATTCTTCATTACTTCCGTATAATTTAGGATTAACATTATTTCCTCCAGCAAAAAGTACTCCTTTAACATTAAAATTTTTTAAAAAATTAACAGGGTTAATTAAATTATTTGGGATTAATAAGGGTAAGAAACCCATTTTCTGAATATAATTTATTATATCAAATGAGATAGAATTTCTTAATTCATAATAGGTTTTAGCTTCAGTTACTCTCATAGAAATAGCAATAATTTTCATGATTTATAATTTATTTATTCTTTGATTTAAACAATCTAATTGAATAAAATCACCGTTATTTAATTCATCAAAAAATTTTGCCCCACACCCAATTGCAGCTGGAAGTCCAAATTCAGCGCATCTAATTGCCATATGTGATGCAGCACCTCCAAATTTTGTTATTAATCCTTTTATTTTATGACTAAAAACCCAATCATAACCAGGATCAGCATTTTCAATAACAACAATTTTTTCAGCAATATCAATTTCATCATCTGATAAACAAGCTATTTCCCCTTCAATACACAATTGTGTTATATAATTTGGTTTAGAATTTTCATAATAAAAACCATAAATATCTTTAGGGGAGAAAATTAGTTCAGGTAATTTCAATGCGCATGTAAGTAAATGTTTTTTCTTATTATATTCAATTTGATTAAATATTTCATTACTTATGTTTGAAGAAACCGACCCATTTAACAAACTTAAAATAGAATTTAAATTACAGAAAGCAAAGTCAGTTCTACTTATACCAAAATCATCACCTAACTGAATCATATAATCTATCGCTAAACTTAAATTTTTTGAAAATTCAAATTTTGAAAATTCACGTGCTTCGGTTGCTTTTTTAACAAATAACAACATTGAATCGACACTAATTTCTAATTCTAACTTGTCAATTAATGATTGAATATTTTTTTTTGTTTTTAATGAAAACTTATATTCTTTTGAAATGATTTGATTATGTTTTTTTATATTATTGGTATTAATATAATTATTGAAATTTTCCATGTATGATTTGGAATTTATATCATAAGTTCCAGGTCTCAAGTGACCATATTTTTTTAAAAAATTCTCTTTATTAAAACCATTAATGTTTATTCTATTAGTATCGTAAACGAAATCAGTTGCTACAGTTCTTATAGAATTAAAAAAATCATTGTATTCCTTATCACTTATTAATTTAATTTTTAATAGTGATTTCATTAGAATTGATCCAAAAAAACCAAATCTTGCTAAAATAGCAAATGGTTCAGTACCGTACTTTTTACAATCCTCTAATAGTTTTACAACTTTTGTTTGAAGAGGTAAAGAAGATTTTTTTATTTTTTCTCTTTTTTCATTTAAAATTTTATTTTTTTGAAGTTGAGAATCAATACTAATTTTTTTTTCATTAATTACATCTCGAGTTAAATTCTTAAATGAAGTTGCTATTTCATTTAACTCATTTTTAGAAAATCCATTTTTTTCTAATTCATTCATTTTTGATTCAAAATCAAAATCAAAACATGTAATTGCTATCTCAAACTCAACTTTATCATGAAATTCTGGTTTTCTTTCTAATTTTAAAAGATAGTAATTAATAAGTTTTCTTGCTGTTTTTTCATTAATACTTTTTGGTGTAAACGTATTAAAACTCATCCTAACATCTATGTATGGCTGACCAGATAATGAATACATTCCTGGATGATAATCAATATCTCTATATCCTAAAATACTCCTTGTTTTTGACCAGACATGATCGGTTATTAAATATTTATATAGGTCAAAAGATAAAGGATATGGTTTAATTCCAATGATTTCAGCTGGATTCCAATCAGGCATAACACCATAGATATTATAATCACCAAGAATTTTAGGTGGTGGTTTTTTATTTGTTTTTATAAAATTATTGATTGAATCAAGTTCTTTTTTAATATCTTGTTCAAAAACTTTTACCTCATCTTTTTGTGAAGCTATAGGTCTTACTTGAAAAATATAAATTTTATTTTTAACTACTGCAAATTCGATATCTAAAGAACTTTGCCTTGTAATACTCTCTATTTCCTTAACTGCATTAATTAATATTCTTAAAGTTTTATTTTTAGGTAAATTAGCAGAGAACTTATAATGAATATATGTGTAAATTTCTCCATTAGCACCAGATGTTATTGTGTCTGTTTTATTACTTACATCATAATTTATAATATAATATGGCGCACTTGTTTCAAGGTCTTTTGTGAACACAACTCCGCTTAGATTAACATTTTCCAATTGTGGTTGCACTAAAACTTGATTCATTCCAATTTTTTCTTGGTTGTCTTTCAAATAACTTTTTATAACAATTTCACAAGAATCATAAATTGATTGTTTATCATTTCTATTAACATTTAGAATACTCTCATAATTTCCAGCCATTGAAGATTGCTGAGTATCTTCATTTAAAGCTGAACTTCTTATAACTATTTTATTTGAAGATATAGAACTCTGTATTTTTGTTATTATTTTATTTGGATTCTTTTCAAATTCATCAACTGTAAACTTATATTGGTTAAGTATATTAGAGTGTTTTACTTTTTTTTCTAAACTTTTTAAAGTATCTGCTTTTGTGCCAAATTTAAAATTTAATAAATCTTCTTGAGAATCTAACTCAGCCCATTCTCCAAAAATGTCAATAAAACTAATAGAAAATTGATTTTGTAAATGGTTAATTAAATCACAAACACTTGACATTTTATTTTTTCTTAAAATATCAGATATTATATGCTCTAATTTGTTAGATACTGATCTATTTACGCGAAATACTCCAATAAATTCACCTATTACATTTTCATTTTTTTTATGATTTTTGTCTATTCTAACTTTACCACTTTTTTCTAAAACAACTTTTTCAGCATCAACTAAATTTTTAGATTTTCTTCCTGAATATCTATTTTTCCAGTTTGAATCAATAATAATAGTTATATCGGACTCTGAAAAATTTAGTTCTTTTATAACTTTATTATTATAAACAATATCAGAGTAACTAATAATCAGGTCATCATCAAATTCAGATTTGGCTATTTGAAGTGAAAATAAACTTTTTGTTACTTTCCAATACTCATTAAAAAAATATTTCAATAATGGGTATTTTTTTATTATTGATAAAATTTTGTATCCACCAACTACATAAATCTTATCAATTCCTGCAATTTTTAAATTTGATAAAATTTTATCAAAAATAGTTTCATGTTTTGAATAATTTGTCAAACATTTAGGAATATCTTTATTGCTATCAAGATATGAATTATTTTTACCTGCAGCTAAATACAGAAACTTCATTAATTTTTATTTTGATCTTTTGATTACTTATAAAGATAATTCTATTTTATACTTCTCTATCCATTTTTCCAAATCCCCCTTAGGCTTCCAGCCAAAGATTTTTAATGCTTTGGAATTATCAGCTAATGTTTCAAATGGTTCTAAAACATCTTTACCTTTTATTTTTTCACCATCAAACATACTAGCTACCTCATTAATAGAGTAATTTTTCCCATTTCCAATATTAAACACTTCTCCATTTAGTTTCATGCTATGATTTGCAGCTAAAATATTTGCAGCAACAACATCTCCAACATACGTAAAATCTCTTCTTTGATTTCCATCATTGTTAATTGTCATAGGTTCTTTTTTTAATAATTGTTTTGCAAAAATTCCAAGTACAAGACAGTATGCGCCTTCTAATAACATTCTCTCTCCATAAACATTAAAATATCTTAAAGAAACAGTGTCTAAACCATATACTTTTGAAAAAACACTACAATATTGCTCACCAATAAACTTTTGCAAACCATATGGTGATAAAGGATTAGTATTATGATCTTCCGAGGTTGGAAATTCAGAAGCATTTCCATAAGCTGAACTACTGGCACTATAAACAAATCTTTTAACCTTTAAAAAATTAGCTAAACATAACATATTTAGAGTACCATCAACATTAGCTTTATTAAAGGAGATTGGATCATCAATTGAGGGCTGAACTCTTGCTTTTGCTGCAGTATGAAATACATATTCAACATCTGATAATTCCTTAATAATTCTATTATAATTATTTGAATTTGGTCTTAAATCTGAAATATCAATTTTTATGAACTTTGCTTTTGAATTAATATTTTCAATTTTTCCTGTAGATAAATCATCTAAAACAATTACCTCGGCGCCATTATCTATTAATTTATCTACTAAATTAGAACCAATAAAGCCTGCTCCTCCTGTTACAATTACTTTTTTCATCTTTATTTTTTATTACAATTTCCCATCTGAACAACTATCTAAAACTCCTTTTACATCGTATATAACACTTTTCTTCTTTTTAAATTTTTGCAAATCAATATTTAAAAATTTATTATGAGAAACAGCTAACACAATAGCATCAAACCTCTCTGGCGGAATTTCATTATAACATTTTAAAGAATATTCAGAAAAAACTTCTTTAATATCGGCCCATGGATCACAAATAGTAATATTTATACTATATTCTTTTAGATTACTAATAACATCTATAACTTTAGTATTCCTAATATCTGGACAATTCTCTTTAAATGTTATACCTAGAACTAAAACATTTGAATTTTTTACTTGTATATCATTTTTCAACATAAGTTTAATGACCCGACCAGCTACATAGGAACCCATTGAATCATTTAATCTTCTACCTGCTAAAATTATTTCAGGATGATATCCAACTTCTTGTGCTTTTTGAGCAAGATAATAAGGATCCACGCCAATACAATGACCTCCAACTAAACCAGGTTTAAAAGGCAAAAAATTCCATTTTGTTGCTGCAGCTTTTAAAACAGAATTTGTATCAATATCCAAAAGATTAAAAATCTTAGCTAACTCATTTACGAAAGCAATATTAATATCTCTTTGAGAATTTTCTATAACTTTAGCTGCTTCTGCAACTTTTATAGATCGAGCTAAATAAGTACCTGCAGTAATTACAGATTTATATAATTTATCTATTTTTTTTGCTGATTCTTTATTAGATCCTGAGGTTATCTTTAATATTTTCGTTAAAGTTCGTTGTTTATCACCTGGATTAATTCTCTCTGGAGAATACCCAACAAAAAAATCTTTATTAAACTTTAAATTACTTGCTTTCTCTAAAACAGGTACACAATCTTGTTCTGTAGCACCTGGATAAACCGTTGATTCATAAATTACAATATCTTCTTTTTTTAAAACCTTACCAACTGTTTCACTTGCTGTAAAAAGTGGAGTTAAATTTGGTCTATTATTTTTATCAACAGGAGTAGGTACTGTAATAATGTAATAATTACAATCTTTTATTTTATCTAACTGATTTGTACAAAATAGCCCATTGATAGGAGAATCTTCATTAATTAGTACAGATTGTAATGTTTTTTTATCTAACTCCAAAGTAGAATCAAATCCAGACATTAATTCAGAAATTCTATTTGTATTTATGTCAAATCCTACAACTGAATACTTAGTTGCAAATAGCCTTGCCAATGGCAAACCCACATATCCTAAACCGATTATTGCTAATTTATCTCTTTTCATGTTTTTATAAATTTCCAAAATAGCTATCAACAACTATTTTGAGATCTTTTTTTACTATGTTCAGACTTGTATGAAATATAAATAATCTAGCCGCACCAATAAATAATATTTCATTTACTTTTTTCCTATTTGAAAATATTCAAATCCTTTTTTCTCAAGATTAAATGTCTTATATTGATTACGTCCATCAAAAATAATAGCATTTTTTAATTGTGCTTTTATCTCTTCAAAATCTGGTGAACAAAATTCTTTCCATTCAGTTAATAATATTAAAGCACTTGAGTTTTTTAAAACCTCGTTCTTAGAACCAACATAGCTTATATTTTGTACTCCTTTCAAGTAATGTTGTTGAGCTTCGAGCATGGCTTTAGGATCATATGCTTTTATCATAGCCCCACGTTTTACTAATTCTTTTATTACATAAATAGCTGGTGCTTCACGCATATCATCAGTTCCAGGCTTAAAAGCCAAGCCCCAAATTCCAAAAGTTAAACCTGTTAGATCATCTCCAAAACGGACTATAATTTTCTGAGCAATCACTAATTTCTGTGCGTCATTAACCTCTTCAACTGCTGCAATCAATTTTGAATTATAACCATTTTCTTTAGCAATTTTCGTGAGTGCTTTAACATCTTTTGGAAAACAGGATCCACCGTATCCTGCTCCTGGAAATATAAAACTATAGCCTATGCGTTTATCTGAACCAATTCCAATTCGAACTTGATTGGCATCGGCTCCAACTTTTTCGCAGATATTTGCAATTTCATTAATAAATGAAATTTTGGTAGCTAACATAGCATTTGCAGCATATTTTGTCATTTCAGCAGAACGAATATCCATAGAAATAAAACGATCATTAGTTCTAAGAAAAGGAGAATACAATTGCTTCATTAATTTAAAAGCCATTTCATTATCAGCACCAACAACAACTCTGTCTGGTTTCATAAAATCATCTATCGCTGCACCTTCTTTTAAAAATTCAGGATTAGAAACAACATCAAATTCTAAGTCTGAATTTCTAATATCTAATTCTGCTTGAATTGCATCCTTTACTTTATCTGCAGTTCCAATTGGCACTGTAGATTTATCAACAATAATCAATCTTTTTTGCATTAACTGACCTATAGATTTAGCTACTGATAATACATATTGTAAATCTGCAGATCCATCCGATCCCATTGGAGTTCCAACAGCTATAAAAGCAATTTCAGAATCCTTTAAAGCTTTACTTAATTCTGTTGTAAAAAATAAATTTTTATTTTTCACATTTTTTAAAACCATTTCTTCCAAGCCAGGTTCAAAAATAGGAATCACTCCTTTATTTAATTTTTCTATTTTTATTGGATCAATATCTACACAAGTAACTTTGTTTCCCATTTCCGAAAAACATGTTCCTGATACTAAACCAACATAACCTGATCCTATTATTGTAATATTCATATAATTATTTTTTTTTCATAAAACAAATTTGAACCAATATAGTCAGCACCTTATGGTAACTAATATTTTTCACTTATTTTTTAACAAAAATAATCTTAAATCTAAAAATTTATATAAGTATTAATACCTAGATTAGCACTAATTTTTAATGAAAAAATGTTAATAAAAAACTCCACAAAAATCTAAGATTATTTTCTCGCTGGATTGCTGCAGGTTCTTAAACTCTTTATGAGCAACCAAAAAAGCAATAATATCTGCTTTTTTATAAGCTTCTTCAAAATCAGTTAACTTGTAAATAGAATGGGTTTCTATATTAGGTTCGGCTATAAAAAATTCTTCATCATTTGAATTTTGCAAAACTTGCTGTATTATATATTTTGCAGGAGATTCTCTTAAGTCATCAATATCTGGCTTAAAAGCTAAACCCATAAGTGCTGTTTTAGGCTTTCTACCATTAAGCAATTCAAATTGTAATTTTTCATTTTTAATTTTTTCTGCACACCAAATAGATTTATAATTATTAACTTCTCTTGACACACTAATTATTTTAGATTCAAGAGGATAATCAGAAATAATAAAATAAGGGTCAACAGCAATACAATGACCACCAACACCACATCCAGGTTGTAAAATATTTACTCTTGGATGTTTGTTAGCTAGATTTATTAAATCCCAAACATTAACTCCTGCTTTATCACAAATCAATGATAACTCATTTGCAAATGCTATTTGCACATCTCTTGATGAGTTTTCTACCAACTTACACATTTCAGCTGTACGCGCATTAGTTGGATGTAATTCTCCTTTAACATACTTACTATAAAATGATATTGCTTTTTGAGTTGAGGCCTCATCTACACCTCCAATTACACGATCATTGTATACTAACTCATACATTACATTTCCTGGCAAAACTCTTTCAGGACAATATGCAACATAAATTTCTCCTTTGAGTTCTGGTCTATGTGCATAAATTAAATTCTGCATTTTCTCAGTTGTTCCAATAGGTGATGTAGATTCAATTATGTAAAGATCTCCTTTTTTTAATAAAGGAATAATAACTTCTGTAGCAGCTTTAACAAAAGAAATATCAGGCTCATGATTTCCTTTAAATGGAGTGGGTACAACAATTAAATAAACATCTGCTGGAACAGCTATCGTTGATGCTTTTAAAAATCCTTTTTTAACGGCATTTAAAACTACTTTATCTAAATCTGGTTCAACAATATGAATTTTTCCGTCATTAACAGTATCTACAACTTTTTGATCAATATCTACACCTAATACTTGAGTTGATTGTGAAGCTATTAATGCAGATGTTGGCAAGCCAATATAACCTAAACCAATTGTAACCACTTGTGGATTCATTATTTTATTTTTTTTATAAATTCTACAATTCTTTTTGATGCTAAACCATCACCATATGGATTATGTAATTTTGACATTTTTTCAAAAACATTTTTGTTATTTAATAAATTTAATGCCTCAGAAACAATTAGCTCTTCATTTGTTCCAACTAATAAAACGGTTCCAGCTTCTACAGCTTCGGGTCTTTCTGTTGTATCTCTCATTACTAATACCGGTTTACCTAAACTAGGGGCTTCCTCTTGAACACCCCCACTATCTGTAATAATAATTTTAGATCGATTCATTAACCAAATAAAATCTTCATAAGCTAAGGGATCAATAAGAACTATGTTTTCAGTTAAAGATAAAATTCTCTTAACAGGTTCTTGTACTTTTGGATTTAAATGTACAGGGTAAATTACAAGACGATTTATATCATCTTCAGCAATCCTTTTTAAAGCTTTACAAATTCTTTCAAAGCCAACTCCATGATTTTCTCTTCTATGTCCAGTTACAAGGACTATTTCTTTATCACCTATTTTTTTTGAGAGATTATTAATCAATTTGCTTGGCTTTGAATTTACTTTTTTGACTGAACTAAGTAATGCGTCGATAACGGTATTTCCAGTTACTAAAATTGAGTCCTCAGAAATGTTTTCTAACAATAAATTATTTTTTGAAGTATCAGTAGGGGCAAAATGATAATTACAAATTCTACCAGTTATTTGACGGTTTATTTCTTCAGGATATGGAGATAACTTATTATTTGTTCTTAAACCTGCCTCAATATGACAAACATTTGCACCTGAATAAAAACTTGCAATTGAAGCTGCCATAGTAGTTGTAGTATCTCCATGTACAAATACATAATCTGGACCAAAGTCTTCAAGAATTGGCTTTAAAGATTCAATTATAGAAGCTGTAAGACTATATAAATTTTGACCAGGTTTCATTAAATTTAAATCATAGTCCGGTTTAATATCAAAAAAATTTAGAACCTGATCTAACATTTCACGATGTTGGGCAGTAACACAAACTTTTGTTTCAAAAACTTCTATATGATTTTGAAACTCTTTAACTAGTGGAGCCATCTTTATAGCTTCCGGCCTTGTTCCAAAAATTAATAATAATTTTTTCATTTAAGTAATAAAAAAATGTAAAAGTAATGTTTTAAAGCAGATTATTTTTTTAAGATTTAAAAAATCTAGCTTTAAAAATGATGATGATAAATTTTAAATTACCAATTAGATATCTTCTCCACATTCTTCTAGGTTCTTGAACAAATCTATAAAACCACTCTAATCCTAATTTTTGCATAAATAAAGGGGCTCTTTTTATTTCTCCAGAAATAACATCGAAACTACCTCCTACTCCCATAATTAAATTGACAGATTTTAATTTTGCTTTATATTTATTTAAAAAAATTTCCTTTTTTGGAGACGTCATTGCCACAAATAAAAAATTAGGTCTTGATGTGATAATTTGATCAATAATTATGTTTTCTTCATCAGCATCAAAATAACCATTTTTATATCCTGCAATTACTTGATCTGAATATTTATCAGAATAGTGATCTACAACTTTCTTAACAACTTTTTCTTTAGCACCTAGAAAAAAACAATTGTAGTTTTTTTTATTTGCAAGTTCAACTAAATTATCCATTAAATCTATGCCTGCTACTCTCTCTTTAATTTCAAGACCCATTAATCTTGCAGCCCAAACAATACTCATTCCATCTGCATTTATTATGTCTGAGCTAATTACGCTATCTCGTAATTTTTTGTCACTTTGCATTTTTACAACTTTACCTGCATTAATTACACAATGATGAATTTGTTTATTATTAAATATTGAATTTTCTATCATACTTAAAGTTTCAGACATTGAAAGATTATCAAGTGGCACTCCTATAAAATTAACTCTATTCTCCATTCTTTAAATCACTATATAGTTTCTTATATAATTTTGCATTATGACACCAATTTCTTTGTTTATGAATATAATCATAAGCATTGTCAATAATTTCATT
>Ga0163109_10000640_pt1 | contig 27960 bp, 25 predicted proteins | sample CRUFie1St13metaG_FD_108704 | JGI IMG/M metagenome (GOLD analysis project Ga0163109, IMG submission 108704) | Marine microbial communities from the Costa Rica Dome - CRUD Field 142mm St13 metaG | ecosystem: Environmental > Aquatic > Marine > Oceanic > Photic zone | place: Costa Rica: the Eastern...
AAGATAAGAGGCCCAATCCTTCTCAAATTGAGCGACCTCCTTTCCGTTTATATACCAACCAGAATCTAAAACACGTTGAAACGCTGCGTTCAGACCCGATTTTATGGAGTCGTGTTGGGGGTTTAGATTTAAAAAAGGAACATCAATCATAATTGTGTTGCTTCCAAGTTAAAAACTCACTCCCGTTCCATGGCATACCTCTTGAAAAGCGTGTTGGCCAGGGATATGCTGGCGAGCCATTTTCTAGAATTATATCTTCTACCCTTTTTTTAAGTTTTCCGGGATTTCCAAGGATACAATAGTTGTCTGGAACACTTTTAGTTACAACAGTCCCCGCACCCACCAAAACATGTTTTCCAAGAGAAACACCGGGAAGTATGACGGCACCAGCTCCAACTTGAGCAAAGTCACTCACTTTCGGCGGAATGTGTTGATTGCTGGGGGGGTAAGGGTCATCAGTGAAAACAACATGTGGATAGATCATGACATACTTACCAATATGGGTTTTGGCCGGGACAAAAATGCCAGAATGAAGCCAAGAGTTGTTATCGATACGGACGTTGTTTTGTATATCACAGTTCGTTCCGATGCGAACGTACTTTCCACAGAAAAAAGATTCACGAACAGTAACACGGTGTCCAGACGAAAAATATTCTCCCAATGAACTTCCGGCATAAACTATAGAGTGACTGCGAAGGAGGCTGTTGGGTCCTACATGGGTGGCGGGGTTTATATAGTTAGATTGTTCATAGTAGTCAGCAACAGGTTCACCCAACACGCAATCGTTGCAAATCGTGCAATTGTCCCCAATGGTAACATTATCATAAATGCGCACGTTGTCTCCAATTTTTACATTTTCTCCAATCGTCACGTTTTCGCCGATAAAAATGTTTTGATTGTTAAACTTCATTGAGCACATACTTTTCATACACATTCCAGTCTCTTATATAGTCTTCGGCATCATAGAGTTCAGAGGCTAAAACGAGACAGACAGATCCAGAAGAAAACCCAACCTCTGAGGCCCAGATACCTGGAGGTATGTGCAGTCCCACGGTGGGAGAGGATAGGCTGTGAACATAGGAATGTAAGGGGTCTTCTACAATCACTTGAAATGATCCGCAAACAGGTATAAGGAGCTGGTGGCACATTTTGTGTGCATGAGCCCCTCTTCTTGCATTGTGTGGGACATCGTAGATGAAGAAAAACCTTTTTACATCAAACGGACAAGTATGTAAACCATTGACAAAACCGCAAGAACTTCCCGCAGTAGAGGGCCTCTGAGGAATGTTTATCAAACTACAGGATTCGATGGAGTGTAACATTTTTACAATTTTTCGCCTTCAACAATTAAAATAATGGTATTCGTAGAACTTCTTAGGATATCGACCTCCAGTGAAGTCGGCAGGTACAAGCCCACATGGTTTATGGCCAGGGAAAAATTTGTTGAAGCTAGCTTGTCTTCCTCTTTCCACCGAACGCTGACATCAAGGTATCCACTTAGGCATATGATGAGGTTTTCTATGGTTGGATCAGTAAGGTCTTTTGCAGAGGTATCACCTGGCATACCAAACAGATACTTAAAGCCTCCAACCTTAAATGGAAAGTGATTGTTTTCTTCAAGAAATGTGAGATTTCCTCGAACATCTTCCATTATGGGTAAGTCAATTAACTTCGGCTCTTTCATTATTTTTAATAATTCCAATGAAACACCCAAATCTAATTATTCCGGGCTTTCCTAAATCTGGCACAACATCTCTACACAACATATTGTGTCAGCATAAAGATATAACAGGAATACCAAGAATGGGAGGAGGGGGCATTGTAAAAGAACCACACACATATACTTTCGACAGGAGATACGCTAAGAGGACCCCTGTTTCTTGTAAAGAAAGGTACTTGATCGATGCAAGCACAACGTATTTAATGTCGCAGTCAGCCGTTGATCGCATATTACTTGATACGCCGGATGCTAAGTTTATTGTGATTATGAGAGACCCAATTGATCGAATAAAGTCTCATTTTAATTGGTATGCAACGCGAAATGTGAATGTAAAAAAGTGGAGCAAAGAATTTTATGCTCCATTGACCACCCCTTTTGACCCCGATGAGCACGTAAATGGAGCATATAAGCGATTTATACAATTTAGTCAATATTCGACCTTGCTTAGCCTAATGTTAGAAAAGGTTGATGCTAAGAATGTGCTTTACCTCTACTTTGGGGATTTAAATGATCGCCCGGCTCTTGTGGCAGAAACTGTTCGAGTGTTCCTAGGTATAGAGGCTTTTAGCGACCTTTCAACGCCTCGCCTTAACCCGAGCAGACAGTCTTCTTACATTAAGCAGGTTACACCGCTAAGTTTTCTTCCTGAGTCAGCAAAGCAAATCTTACGTCCAATAATCAATCCTTTTCGAAAAAGAAAAACTAAGCATTTTCCAAAAGGAGAACACTGGGAGCAAATGCTTTTCACAGCATTACATGATGATATAAAGGCTTATGATAAGGTAGGTGTTGACGTTGGCCGGTTTGAGATTGTTTCGCGATTTCTACACCATTAGCCTCAGTTAAGGACAACCCCCATTTCTAGAGTCTCAACATTTTGTAAACACCGTGGAAGACGTGTGCAAGAACACCCCACAACTCTGTGATTAGGAGCCTACCTTTGACAAAATTTTTATTGTGGTAAAGTCTCCCAAAAACGTCCTAGTCTCTGTATTCCATAAAGAAGGACTTAAACCTATTGTTGAGCAACTAAGCGCACAGGGCGCAACGATTTACTCAACAGGCGGCACCTACAGTGCCATTACTTCTTGGGGTGTTCAAGCTGTTGAAGTAGAATCTTTAACCTCGTACCCTTCTATTTTGGGCGGACGCGTAAAAACCTTGCATCCCAAAATTTTTGGAGGAATTCTCGCACGAGAGGATAACGCATCCGACTTAAAGGAGTTAGGTGAGTATGAAATTCCCCTCTTTGATTGGGTTATTGTAGACTTATATCCGTTTGAAGAAACTGTGGCCAATGGGGCAAGCCATCAAGATATTATAGAAAAAATAGACATTGGGGGCATAAGCTTAATTAGGGCGGCCGCAAAAAATTATAAGGACACGTTAGTAGTTTCTCAAAGGGGCCAATATGAAGGTGTGTTAGCATTGCTCGAGTCAACAGGCGGCCAAACAGACCTCAACCAACGCAAAACTTATGCCGCGGCGGCCTTTGGGATATCGTCCCACTATGACACCCTTATTCACGGATACCTTGCTGAAGAGGCTTCTGTTTTCACAGTAAGCCTGGATCACCCAATGCCCTTGAGGTACGGTGAAAACCCCCACCAAAGAGCAACGTTTTTTGGTGACTTTGGTGCCATGTTTACTCGGCTTTCTGGCAAGCCTGTATCCTACAACAATTTAATGGACATAGAATCAGCCGTTCAAGTGATTGCTGAGTTTAAACAACCCACATTTGCTATAATCAAACACAACAACACCTGCGGCTTAGCAACTTCCGATACAGTGGCCAGTGCCTATGCCAAAGCACTTGCATGTGATAATGTGTCTGCATTTGGCGGGATTCTGATCACCAATCAAGAAGTGGACATGGAATGTGCGGAAGCTATACAAAAATTGTTTTTTGAGGTCCTTATTGCACCGAGTTTCGCCCCTGGAGTGGTTGATGCGTTAAAGGTTAAGAAAAACAGGATCATCCTACAGCAAGAACCTCATGAACCGAAGCACAGGACTTACCGCAGTATGCTTAATGGCGTGGTGGCTCAGGATGCCGATCTTGCCATAGAGAAGCCAAAAAATTGGACGACACTTTCAGAAAAAACACCAGACCAGAAGACATTAAAAGATTTGTCTTTTGCTCTCAAGGCTGTTAAACATTTAAAATCTAACGGAATTGCCATTGTCAAAGATCGGCAGTTGATTGGAATGGGCTGTGGCCAGACCTCTAGGGTAGATGCATTACAACAGGCTATAGCCAAGGCTAAATCCTTTGGATTCAGTGTTGAAGGTGCTGTTTTTGCGTCGGATGCCTTTTTCCCTTTTCCAGATTGTGTTGAAATCGCAGGCAAAGAGGGCATGATAGGCGTAGTTCATCCTGGGGGGTCTATTAGAGACCAAGATTCTGTTGACATGGCAAACCAATCAGGCATGGCACTTTGTATTACAGGAGTTCGCCACTTTAAGCATTAGTAGCCACAATGAAACGGATTTCCCGCCGTTGTTGCTTTATTTGGCTAACTTTATGTAGAATTTTTGTCGATTGAAGTTTTTAAATTTCTTTACACAGGACATTGCCATTGACCTTGGCACTGCAAACACATTAATCATCCACAACGACCGAGTTGTTGTTGACGAACCCTCTATTGTGGCTATTGATCGCGATTCCGGAAGGTTCTTGGCTGTGGGCAACAAGGCCCTTCAGATGCATGAAAAAACACACGAAAACATCAAGACAATAAGACCCCTAAAGGATGGTGTAATTGCAGACTTTCATGCAGCAGAAGAGATGATTCGCGCCTTTATCCGAATGATTTACAAGGATAAGCAACGATGGATCAGACCACAATACCGAATGATTATTTGCATTCCCTCCGGAATCACAGATGTGGAGAAGCGTGCGGTTAAGGATTCTGCCGAACATGCGGGTGGGCGAGATGTCCGACTAATTCAAGAACCGATGGCTGCAGCCATCGGAATCGGTATTGACGTTGAAGAGCCTTCGGGAAACATGGTCATTGATATCGGCGGGGGTACTACGGAAATTGCTGTTATTGCCTTAAGCGGTATTGTTTGTGACCAATCGATTCGGACTGCAGGTGATGAATTCAATTCAGATATCATAGATTATGTTCGAAGACAGCACAACATGCTGATTGGTGAGCGAACAGCAGAGGAATTGAAAAAACGTTGTGGCGCAGCCCTTCCTGTCTTAGACAATCCGCCCGACGACGTGGCAATTAATGGACGTGATTTGATGACCGGAGTTCCCAAGCAGATTATTATCCATTACTCAGAATTACATCATGCACTGGATAAATCGATTAGCAAGATTGAAGAAGCGGTGCTTAGGGCACTCAACAACACGCCCCCGGAACTTGCGTCTGATATTTATAAATCTGGCCTTTTCTTAACAGGGGGGGGCGCCTTGTTGCATGGACTTGACCAGCGATTGTCCTTAAAGACCAAATTGCCCGTGCACATTGCAGATGATCCATTGCGTGCGGTGGTTCGAGGTACAGGTATAGCACTAAAAAAATTGCACGATGTGCCCTTTTTGATGTCTTAATGCCATCATGAATAGATTGCTTTACTTTCTTTTCCGCTACCAGACGGGCTTGTTGTTTACCGCATTATTATTTATTGGCTTTGCGCTTTTTGCTTTTGGTGCAGATTATCACAGGGCATGGTATTTCAACCGAGCGGGAAAAGCCACTTTTGCCCTTCACTCCTTCCGAGAGAATGTCTTAAGACCCGGGAAGTATGCACGTGAGAACCGCGCCCTGATTGAAGAGAATGCTGAACTAAAAGCCATGAAGTTTCGAGAAATTCGAATATTGGTTCCCTCCAATGACCCTAGAGCCGTTGTGAAAGACGTTGATACATCAAAATACCTCAGCTTTCATCCAGCCAAAGTCATTTATTCAACCCTAAATAGACGAGACAATGTTATTCTTATTGATCGTGGAAGCAATGATGGAATCGAAAAGCACATGGTGGTCATGGACGCCAGGGGGGTAGTTGGCCTGGTTTCAAAAACAATGGACAACACGGCACTTGTTGCCACAGTACTCAACGAAAGGGTTCAGCTTAATGGAAGAATTGAGTCAACGTCTGAAAAGGGGGTGGTTCAGTGGAATTATAGTCTGGGTAGCGATATGGCATTGTTGACAGAGATACCCCACAAGTCCAATGTTTCTGAAGGAGATGTAGTATCAACGTATGGCCCAATAGGAAAGAGTAATGTGCCCGGGGGAATCCCTGTGGGCACCATAAGCGCGATTCGCGCAGCCCCTTCGGGCAACTATCTCGAAGCAGAACTCAAGCTAAAGGGCAATTTGGAGCAGCTGAGCTATGTGTATTGCATAGAGGTCAAGGAAAGCGCATATCTTGAATGGATCGAGGAGTATGGGGATCAATAACATAGGATACTTTTTCTGGGTTGCACTATTGGTCTTAGTGCAGACCCTTTTGTTGTTGCCCATCAGTTTGTGGACTCATGGAATCGTAGTGATTGCTGCCTTTGCCTTGGCAACGTATCCCGTGTTCTGGAGCAGAAACGCTGTGCTGGTTATGAGTTTTTGCATAGGCATTCTCTTCGATATTATCTATATGTCGGGAGGCTTACACACAATTGCCGCCTTGGTTTCTGGTTATGCTGCCCCCCTTTTTCGAGCCTCTATTTTTGATGTTGACGCCCTTGATATTAAGGAAAAATGGTGCTTTGTTGGATTTAACCAAGTACGAAACACAATATATTTTGGCGGGGTGAGTTTAGTATATCTATTGGTTTACTTCACCTTATTGTTTTTTTCCTTTAAGCACACATTTCTTGTGATTTATTCTGCCGTTTTTTCTTCTCTTATAACAACACTTTTTATTTTTCCATTGTGTAATTTCTTGCGCAAACGTTTAATACGAGGATAAGGTATGATGGAAAATGCTGCACGCCGCAGAGCTTCGGTTTTTTTAGGTCTGGTAATCACCCTCTTTGTGTTACTGGCCTCGCAGTTGTTTAACCTTCAGGTTCTCGATGAGCGATACCATGCAGCGGCAGAAGAAAACGTTGTAAAACAAAGGCGAACAGAGCCCGTGCGAGGAGAAATTTATGATCGTCACGGCGAAAAGATCGCGTATAACATTGTAGTGTATGATTTAGAGGCCTTGTATGTTGCAATGGAGGAGGATCTAGATACAGAAGCTCTAGCAGAGGCATTAGGGATGCCTCTTACTGAAGTACAGGAGCGATATGATACATACCTCGAAGGCATCAACACGGGTACCATTCCCAAAGTAAGAAAATACCCTATTATTCGTGCTTTGGATACGACAACATCCATGCGCCTGCGCGAACAATTATTGGATTTTCCGGGTTTGAGTTTGTCCCCAAGTTCCAGAAGAGAATATGTTCAATATGCTCCCGCCCACCTTCTAGGATATATGGGAGAAATCAATAAGAATGAGTTAAAGGAATACACAACCAAGGGTTATAGAATGGGCGACTACATCGGCCGAGGAGGGATTGAATCAGAATTTGAGTACGCCTTAAGGGGCACAAACGGTGAAGCCTACATAATCGAAGATGTTTATGGAGCTGAACGGGGCAAATATGAGGAGGGCACCAACGATATCCAGGCAAGTCCCGGAAATGATTTGTATTTAACGATTGATTTGGCCCTTCAACAATATGCGCGGAGTCTTATGGAAAACAAAAAGGGCGCCGTGGTTGCTATTGATCCTCGCACAGGGGAGATTCTAACCCTCGTTTCAACACCAGACTATAATCTTTCTGAGATCATGGGGGTTAATCGGGGAGAATATTTTAGATCGATTTCCAATGCTCCAGGCAATCCTTTTCTTGATCGAACACTTACGGGGCAGTATCAGCCAGGATCAACATTTAAAACTATTTCGGCATTAATAGCCCTGAGTAGTCGAACATGGAGCAGAAGCAGGGGATATGTTTGTCAGTACGTCTACAGGCTATCGGGACAAACGGTGCTAAAATGTTCTCACACTCATGAGCCATCGCAAAATATAGGGCAAGCATTAATGCACTCCTGTAACCCATATTTTTGGGAGGTTTTCAAAAAATGTGTCTATGGCCTTCGAAAAGAATCGTATGCTCAAGCCTTAGATGATTGGGGGAATGCCTGTCGAAGCTTTGGGCTGGACACCACCCTGCTTGATATTGGTATGGCAGAAAGTAAAGGGAATGTTCCCTTATCAAGTTATTATGATGAACTATATGGGCAAAAGCGTTGGGCACCAACTGCTATGATATCTCTAGGTATTGGGCAGGGCGAGTTACTCCTTACACCGCTTCAGATGGCTTTTTCATATTCAATAGTAGCCAATAGGGGGCAAAAAGTATTTTACCCCTCACTAATTCGTCAAATTGGTCAAAACCCTCAGAGTAAGAGAGAGTACAAGGATGTCTTAGACATCTCGTGGAGAGATTATGAGGCGGTTATTGATGGAATGCGGCTTGCCGTTTCCTCTGGAACTGCCAAGGGCAACTCAATTCCGGGTATTTCTTTTGGAGGGAAGACGGGGACGGTAGAAAAATGGGACCAGCCCTCGCACTCAATGTTCGTTGGTATGGCGCCCCTTAAAGAACCGGAAATAGTAATTGCAGTAATTGTTGAAAATGGAGGTGCTGGGGGATCAACAGCCGCACCTATTGCAAGCTTAATGGCCGAAAAGTATCTTAGAGGAAGTGTTCTAGGGCCAGACCGAAAGGCACTAGAGTATTCAATAAAAACAAAAAACACTCTGACTTGGGATGAGAAATAACTCAGACTTCAGAATAAGTAGTGAACGTCCTTTGCGCCTAATGGACCCTGCACTCACGGTGTTATATCTGGCCATCTCAATTATTGGCATTTTTGTGATTCGCAGTGCATCTATGGACCAAGAAGTTGTACTTGAATTCTGGGAGGAACCTCACATTCGGCAGATGGTATGGCTTTTTATAACCCTTATTCCGGCAATGGTTATTCTTGCAATGGATGGCGCGTTCTTTTTTAGAATGGCATTTCCCCTATATGTGGCTTCATTACTTCTTTTAATTATTGTAACGCTTTTTGGCACAGAGATTAATGGGGCCAGGTCTTGGTTTAGGTTTGGTCCTGTTGCCCTTCAGCCGTCGGAGTTTGCGAAGACAACTACCTCCTTGGCAGTGGCTGCAGTCTGCGCCTCCTTTGACCAAGATGTTCCACCAAAAACGCTGCTGCGCAATGTGACGGTGGTGCTATTTCTTCCTTTTTTACTCGTTGTGCTTCAGGGAGATTTTGGTAGCGCGTTAGTTTTTATTGCCATAGGCCTTTGCCTCATCAGGGAAAATATACCCCTTTCTCTATTTTTTATGGCCCTCTTGCTCCTGTTGGTTTCTTTGTTTGCTCTTGTGATGAAGGCATGGGCGCTGGCTCTATGGGTTTTGGGCTTTGGTTTAGTTGGGCTGTTTTATTCAACGGTAAGAAGAGTACCTCGTCGCATGATTATTATATCAACGGCGGCCCTGTTAATGTGGTCTCAGATCGTGCCCTTTGCCTATAACTTTTTGGCCCCTCACCAAAAGGAGCGCATTGATGTAGTCCTTGGAAAGGGTGGTGATGATTGGAACTTATTACAATCAAAAATTGCCATAGGTTCAGGAAAATGGACTGGAAAAGGATATGCAAAAGGAACACAGACCAAGTTTGATTTTGTTCCGGAGCAAAACACGGACTTCATCTTTTCAACGGTGGGCGAAGAGGGTGGGTTATTGGGCTCGGTTGGATTACTTATTCTCTTTGCTCTTTTAATCGGCCGAATCGTGGTCGTCGCTGAACGCCAGCGGAGCCACTTCTCAAGGACTTATGGATATGCGATAGCAAGCATTTTATTGTTCCACGTGTTTATCAATGTGGGCATGACAATGGGATTGGTGCCTGTAATCGGAATACCTCTCCCCTTGATTAGCTATGGAGGGTCTTCATTTTTATCCTTTAGCATTATGATTATCTTGTTTATCCGCCTGGACATGGGCAGAAAACAATCTCTGGCACTGTCCTAGAACGTGGGACAAGCTAGTCGAGTAGACTGTCGTTGGTTAAATTGCCCTGTATAAATTACAGACAACTCATAGGCCCCTCTTGTAGCTGTGGCGGGGCTAAATCCAGAAAGATTAACATCGTAGGCGATGTTGATGTTAAGACCGTTGTAATCTATTCCTGTAAGAAGAACAAGGGACTCTGATTGAACCCCGTCAACCAACCGGTACATCGCACCAAAGCGAAAAGAGTTGCTGTTGAGATCGTACCGATCAAAATTGTATCGCACATCACTCCCTAACATAATTTCTTTAGATGTCCCCTGGGCCATAGCTAAGGCCTTTGGCATGAGATCAAACTGACGGCCAATGGGGAAGCGTGTCCCGGCATGTACAACATATTTTGATGGAAGTTTGGCAACATCAGAGTTTCCAACGGGAGATATATCTATGGTGGGTTGGTTTACGTGGTGCAGCGCGAAGCCAACATAACCATTCGTACGGTCATCTCGTCCCTTCATAAACCACAGGGCTCCTGCACTTGCATCAAAGTAGGTTTGTGACTCATTAAAGTTGAGGAATAATTGATCACCCGTAATAGGAATATTGGCATCATACGCCAAACCACTCCACTGGTGCCCGAGTCTTAATGCGCTTGCATCAAACGATTGTTGGTAAAAATTTCCCTGTAAACCAACTACAAAAAATTGACGCGCGCGTTGATCAAGGGCCTGCATGTAGGAGAGTCCAAGACCCATTTGGGTGGTTCCAAATTGTGCGTCCCCAGCCTTGTCGTTCATAGCGTTTAAGCTAACACTGATGGCATTATTCTTAATGTATCCCTGACCTGTAGGAATGCGTATGTCTGCTCCGGCCCAAATTGTACGAAACGAACCCACCTGTTCCCCTTGGAGTACCTCGCCCCACTGAGATCGGTACAGAGAAGTTGCCCGATAGTTTCCATTAAAAAGACCCGTCATCGCTGGATTAAGATGAGTGGGTGCAGCATAAAATTGAGAGATATGGGGATCTTGTGCTTGTACTGTAGTAGTAGCAACAAGGAGTAAACCCAACAAACCCTTAAACATTTTCTTCACGTTTTTCGACATTTTCTTCACATTTTGACAACCTTAAGATAATTGATAGGTTTCGTGACGACAAGAATCATGGCCATAAAAATCAATCGAGAATTCTACTTTTGTTACAAAAGAGGCAAATTATATGTATAAAACGCACAATTGCGGGGAGTTACGCATTAGTCATGATGGTAATATGGTGGTTTTATCGGGCTGGGTCCATAGGGTTCGGTCCTTGGGAGCGATGACCTTTTTAGACCTAAGGGATCGTTTTGGAAAAACACAATTAGTTTTTGATGAGGCTATTGATAAAGGCCTTTTAGCAAAAGCTACCGACCTTGGACGGGAGTTTGTTATTCGGATAGAAGGTGTTGTCCGTGAGCGCAGCAGTAAAAACGACAAACTACCAACGGGAAATGTGGAGGTGGTTGTACAGCGCTTAGACATACTTAATCGCTCTGAAGTACCACCCTTCACAATAGAAGATGATACAGATGGCGGAGAGGAGTTGCGCATGCAATACCGCTATCTTGATATAAGAAGAGACGCAGTACAATCCAAACTACTTTTCCGGTCAAAAGTGGCGCAGGCTGTTCGCCAGCTGCTAAGTGCTCAACACTTTACAGAAGTGGAGACTCCCGTATTGGTAAAAAGTACTCCTGAGGGCGCTCGGGATTTTGTTGTTCCAAGTAGGCTTAATCAGGGTAGTTTCTATGCCTTACCCCAATCCCCACAAACCTTTAAGCAGTTGCTTATGGTAGGAGGGCTAGATCGATATTTTCAAATTGTTAAGTGTTTTCGTGATGAGGATTTGCGTGCTGACCGGCAGCCAGAGTTTACTCAAATTGATTGCGAGCTAAGCTTTGTGAATCGAGACGACATTTTGGAAATCTTTGAATCCTTTACCAAAACGTTGTTTGCATCGGTTCTTAATGTTCAGCTAGAAGATTTCCAACGCATGCCTTATGAAGAGGCTATAGACAAATATGGAAGCGACAAACCCGATCTTCGGTTCGACATGCCCATTCAAGAAATGAAGCCCCTATTGCCCCAGGGGGGGCTCTCAATCTTAGATTCAGCAGAATCAATCGGGGCCCTGTTGGTTAAAGGGGGTAATGATTATACGCGAAAGCAAATAGATGCACTGACTGATTGGGTTAAGCGCCCACAAATTGGAGCCAAAGGGCTGATTTACATACGATGTAATGATGATGGAAGTACAAAGTCTTCCGTAGACAAATTCTACGATGAAGCGGCTCGAGAAGCTATCAAGGCCGGTTTGGGAGGCGAACCGGGCGATTTGATTTTAATTATGGCAGGCGATTATGGTATTGTTCGAAAACAGCTTGGCGCATTGAGGGTTCATTTGGGCGAACAACGGGGACTTATTGACCCTTCCGTATTTAAACCACTATGGGTTGTAGACTTTCCCCTTTTGGAGTGGGATGAAGAAGCAGGTCGGTTTTTCTCGATGCACCATCCATTTACTACACCAAGTCCATCTTCTCTAGAGCATTTGGAATCAACCGACCAAAAGACCTTGGAAAACTTAACAGCAGATGCCTATGATCTAGTAATCAATGGCGTTGAGATTGGCGGGGGGTCCATTCGAATTGCCCAACGATCTCTACAAGAACGAGTATTCCGCCTTCTTGGTTTTACGGATGAAGAAGCCCAAGACCAATTCGGATTTTTGTTGAATGCTTTCCGCTATGGTGCTCCACCTCACGGGGGTATTGCGCTTGGTTTTGATCGACTAGTGGCGCTTATGGATGGATCGAACTCTATACGAGATTACATAGCATTTCCTAAAAACAACCAAGCAAGAGACGTTATGTTGGATGCGCCAAGCCGAATCGATAAAGAGGCTTGCGCGACGCTAGGCATTTCTGTTCACGAAGCAGAAGAATAGAAACAAGAAGGAATTCAACCTATTAAGAAATATACTTACGCGGTATTCTTGAAGAAATGGTTGAAATAATTTCATACACCGAAAGACCAGTGTGCTGGGCCATTTCTTTAGCCAACAAGCCATTGCCTAAAACGGTCACCACACTGCCCACTTGAATTGCCGGGATATTGGTAACATCAATCATGGTTAAATCCATACACATTTTACCAATTATTCGTGCTTTATGAAGGTTTACCATCATATATCCTCCAGACCAAAGTGTACTTAGCCCATCGGCATAACCCAAGGGAATGGTGGCAACTTTCATATCACGGTCCGCAATAAACGAACGGTCGTATCCAACGCTTTCTCCTTTTTGAACGTGGTGAATTTGGGTTATCCGGCTTATCCAAGTTAGAACGGGCTGTATTTCAGCCACAGAGGGCTCAGAGTAGCCATATAAGCCCAACCCTAACCGAACCATGTCGAAATGGGCAGAAGGAAAGCGCAGGATGCCTGACGAGTTTGCTAGGTGCTTTAATACGGGCCGTCCAATCGCTTTTTCAAGATGCTCAGCACATAGAGAAAATGCTTCAATTTGACGTTGAGTGAAGGTGTCATGCTGGGCATTGTTGCTGCTCACAAGGTGGGAAAATGTCGAGGCTACCGCGACATGGTTTTCCTTGATTTGTTGAACAATCGATGTTGCCTCGCTCATTGGAAACCCTAGTCGTTTCATACCAGAATCCCACTCAACATGCACCTTGGGTAATCGCTCAAGGGATTGGCTAGCAAGAATCCATTTTTGCAGAGATTCTTGGCTAAAAAGAACAGGCTCAAGGTTATGCTCGACCAGAAGGTCAATGGCCGTAAAGTCGGCATTCATTACCATGATTGGGCTTTGAATACCAGCCTCTCGAAGCACAATTCCCTCATTGGTATAGGCAACTGCAAGGTAGTCTGCGCCAAGGGCGGATACGTGTCTCGCTACCTCAATAGATCCTGACCCATAGGCTAAGGCTTTAACCATTACCATAATTTTGGACCGCGGTGCTCGCTGTCGATAGGCGCTAAGGTTACTTGTAATTTGACTTAGGCTTACTTCTAAAAAACTGGGATGCGCGCGCTGCATGAGATGAGGAAAAATGGTCTCTAATGCGAATGTGCGACTTCCCTTGATTAAGATGGTGGTATTCCGCCGATCAAAATGGTCAATTGCCTCAACCAAATCAGCGGTGGACTCTACGACTAAATGTGGACACGAAATCCCATACTTTTTTATGGCTTTTTGCCACTTTGAACCCACACCGATAAAAAAGGAGACAGGGTGATTGTTGAGATAGTCAAACACAAGAGAAAACCAGGGTTCGTCCTCTTCGACAGAGTCTGAACTTAACTCAGAAAGAATAATGCCGTGTTTCCTTTGATCGAATTGCTCTAAAAACTCTAAAGCAAGTTTTAAACTCTCTTTGTCATTTGACCACGTATCATTAAGTAATATCGACTGGCTATCTCCGTGGAGCACTTCGAGTCGCAATGGGATGGGTTTTATGCTGCCCAGGGCAATTTGGACAGCCTTCGGGGGTATATCACAACATAAAGCAACCAGCGCAGCCGCCATGGCATTGCTTTGCATGGCAAGGGTGTTAAATCGCGATGAAATGACTTGAAGAATCCCTTGGTCAATACCTGACTGTTCGGAATTTTTTGCATTCCAAAAACATAGTTCTTTTCCCTCTGTAATCCGTTTTGCTTCGGGCGATTCAATAAAAGCAACAACATCCGGAATATGTGCAGGTAAGCAGATTGTGCGGGCGTAATTTTTTACCAACGCCAGTTTTTCTTCAATTTTTACTTGTCGATTTGGAAATCCAGCGTCATGGGCATCCCCAATGTGACATAATGCTACGATATCTGGCTGTATCATCGCCTCTAACTTTTCCATTTCTCCCACGGATGATATGCCGGCTTCAATAATCGCAATAGCATCTTCAGGTCGAACTTTCCAAACCGAAAGCGCCACTCCAATTTGGGAGTTATGGCTTCGAAATGAACGGTAGCTTCTTTTTTCAGATTCAATCAATTGGTGGGCCCATTCTTTAACAATGGTCTTTCCATTGGAACCCGTAATGCCCACAAAGCGCGTATTGACCAATCGTTCTCGATGCATCAATGCTGTTTGTTGGAGGGTTAGAAGAACGTCTGGACAACGCATAATAAACAGACCCTCAGGAATAGCTCCATTGATTTGGAAGTCTTCTTGGGCCACAATGGCTAACACGCCCTTGTCAATTGCATCTTGTATAAAATCATGGCCATTTCTCCGGCCCGTGAGACAAAAAAACACCCCATTTGATCCATCTACAATATCCCGCGTATCAATAAACAAATGCTCAAAGTGAACATCCTCAGGTAAAGGAGTTGATGATTGGAGATGACAAAAGTCAGCCCAAGCGGCAAGTGAATAGGACGACATAGGATACTAATGTACTATGATTCAAAAACTAGAAGAAAAGTAGTTTTATTGCCATGGCAATCAAGGCAAACACCAACACTTTTCTTAGAAAGGGGCTTCCCTTTGTAATCGCGAGGTAACTCCCCACAAAACTTCCCATAATATTGCCTACAATTAGAATCCCAGCAAGCTGCCAATCAACAAGGTCCTGATGGATAAAGATTACTAAGACAATACAGGTGTATGCGGAGACTAGCAAGACTTTTACAGCATTGGCTTGAACCAAATCTCGCGAATAGAGGCTCTGATATATTGTCAACATAAGCAGACCCGTTCCCGCTTGGATTAAGCCGCCATAAATTCCGATAAAAAACATACAAATGGGCAGCATATATTGCTTGTTTTTGACCATAGAGATGGTTTTATCCATGGGAAAAACGGTGATCCCTGCAGCTAAAATCATGACAATGCCCAAAAGCCGCATAAAGGAACTTTTGTCGATGTATAGGGTAATAATAGCACCAATGATCGCCCCCCCAATAGACAAAACAATCCATTGAATAGTTGGCTTTGGCCACTCAACCCCACGGCGCTTAAACTCATAGCTTGCTGTAGAACATTGGGCTAAAATGGCTACGCGATTTGTACAGTTAGCCACCAAATGGTTAACACCCAGTCCGTCAATTAAGAACGGAAGTACAAATAATGAGCCCCCTCCTGCCATTACATTGATTACTCCTGCAAAAAAGGTAATGGCAAAGGCACCTAAAATTTCAAACATGGTGTATTCCACATGGTAAAGGTAAGGGTCAAAGTTGCATCTTTACGGTCTAGCCATGATTCGATTCACAAGCCTTCTGATTTTGTTTAACCTGGCCTTAAGTGATCTTAAGGGCCAATCAACTACTAGCGGCTTGGAATCAACATATCATTCGATGCAAAATGGTGCAGTAAGGTGCATGGTATTACCTACAATTCTCCCTACAAATGTCTCAGAAACAAACCAACCATTTAGTTATTGGTATAACAAAGTCGACCGGCAATATGGAAGCTTAAGGGCTACGCTGCAAACGGCGGATCTTGTAATTGCTCCCATGTTGGCCACGATTGGTGAATCACCTTATGGAAATCCTCCATTGTACAGTGTCCCAGAAGACTGGTTTAAATCAATTAGTAGTTTGGGCATTAATTACACATGCCTGTCAAATGCGGCCACACTTAGGGCAAAACCACCTTCTGTAATACGCCGGACAGAAATTCTTCAGCAAGAAGGTATCGTTCCAATGGGGTTGTTTGATGGTGTCCAAACCGAAGGTATACATTGTGTAATCAATGAGATCAAGGGACTTCGTGTCGCCCTCTTTTCCTTTGTATATCCTTTTCAGGATTATAATGGCCAGTTTGGAATGTCTGGTTTTGATATAGATCGGTTTGCTGCATTTTATTCAAAATATAGTGACAGCATTGATTGCTGGATAGCGATTCCTTCCTGGAAAAACGCCCAATATGGAGCGGTTTCTAGTGGCGAACAAAGGGAGCTTATGAACACACTTTCTCGCGCTGGATTTAATGTGGTGATAGGATACTCCGGCAAGCACATGTGTATTGAAACCATGGTGCAAGATTCTACCAAGCTTTTATTATTTGATGTGGGTACCACATTACCCGCGTCTATTTCTCAAACAGGAAGTGGGGTGTTGGTAGAGTTTTCCATAGATACCGTTACCAAGGCGATACAAAACGTCGGACTTATTCCAATTTATCCCTTACTGGTAGATCAAAGTGAAGAGAGAGAAATGGAGCTTATGGCGGTTTTTGGTCGGGACTTAGAGGTTTCCGAGTATTCAACAAACTTATCCCAAGATCAGGAGTCCCATTTCAAAGCATTTATGGCCAAGTTTAGACAAACCAAACCCTTGTCAATTAAGGAGTTTTACTACCCGCAGTCGCTAGCCATACGAAATGATGCATCGAATGCCATCCAACTACAGAAAGGATGGGAAGTTGATTCGACAATTCAGAGTGCGCCGCGTGGTTATGGGGTTCAGTTTCTTCAGTTACCCCGGGAAATTATGCTTGATACCGAGTATTATCAGCATCTTCGGGGATATTCGGTGTTTGAAATCAATGGACGCTTCCATTATGTTCTTGGTAAAAACCTTACTTTGGAAGAGGCAGAAAATCTATTACGAGAGTTAAGGTCAAAGTCACATGAATTTGCTCAAATTGTACAAATCAAAGGATCAACTCTTGTTTCAACGACTGATGGTGAATAAACGTACTGTATGGACCCGCTTTTTGCAGACATAGGAAACTCTACCATAAAAATAGCACGCCTTGTAAATGGTTCGGTTGACCGACTTTCTTATACAGATCATCAAAATGCCCCCAAAGACCTTCTTTCTTCCGTAAGCCTATTATCCAATGTGGGCATGTCGCTTGCAGAGCAGCAAGCGCGATTCGGAGACTGCGCATCTGTCCATGACCTGCTTGATAGGTTGCCGTTGAATCTTGCGTATAATCATCCAAAGCAACTGGGTCAAGATCGCATTGCTGTCATGATGGCTGCATGGTCCTACGACAATAGAACGAAATCAAAGAAGAGCACTTTTGCAGTAATCGATTTTGGTTCTTGTGTAACGACAGATATTGTGAACTCCAAGGGGAAACACTTAGGGGGGAATATAGATTTAGGTCTTTTGTGGAGGCTTCGCGCCGCCCACTCTTTCTCAGAAAACCTTCCAATGGTTGACATAGGGGATAGCGCCCAGGACTTAGATGGTTTTTTGGCAAACAATACCATTCAAGCGCTGGACTTTGGAATAGTATCAGGCTTCTTGCGCCAACAGATAAACCATATAAAGACATGCTTTGAACAGCATGGGGTTGAACGTGTTTTCTTAACCGGTGGCCACTCTTCATGGATTGCTAAGTTTTTACCTAGAGAAGGGGTGCGAGAAATAATTGTAGATGAAGACCTTGTAATTCGCGGATTAAATGACATTTTTGCACTCGGTTAATATGTTGATTAGCAACTGCCCCCATAGAATCTCAAAGACAACAAGCTTCCTAGCCCTTGCGGTTGGTGCGTTTCTTTGGTCATCAGGCATTTATGCTCAATCCCCCTATTCTCGTTTTGGATTTGGCGGGTATCTAAAGCCACAAAGTATTGGACAAACCTCGACTTCCAGTTTAGGTATTGGCTTCCGATCAACTACTATGTTAAACCTCAACAATCCTGCTGCTCTATCCGAATTGGAGTGGACTACGTTTGAGGCGGGTGCAAGAATAGATAATTATCGAATAAACCTTGGGGATCAAAACTATTCATCCCCAACGGGCAGGGTGTATAACTTAGCCATTGCCGTTCCCATTCGCGTAAAAAATAAAAAACGCTGGGGAAGTAGTTTTTCATTAAGTCCATCAGGTGTGGTTCAATATGCTTTTAATGAATCGGTAGATTCTTTGGAAATTGAGCACACAAAGTATGAAAGGGGAAGCGGTAGTTCTTATGCTGTTAATTGGTCAAATGGTTGGTTGTGGAATGCGACATCAATAGGCCTTTCATGTATATACTCATTTGGCACGGAGTCAAATTTTCAAGGAATTATTGTAGATGATTCGCTCAATGCCCGCAATAGCCGAAAGACCTCCCGTCTAAATCACCAATCCCTTCAGTTTAATCTAGGGTGGCAGTACACTATACCCCTTGGTGCAGGCCAACCGGACAGGTTTCGCCCAAAGCTTACCCTTGGCGCAAATTTAGCAGCAACAGCTCAGGCTAATCGAAACATTACCCGCCAGGATGAACTTACATTAACCAGCGTGCTTACTGGCCAGGAGGTCGCTATAGATACATTAAGCGTTGAGGCGGTATCTGCCGGCAACTTGCCCAAGGGAATTGACCACTTCGGGTTGGGGCTTTCTGTTGGAGACCACAGGGCGTGGTTAATTCATGCCGATTATAGGTATTCGTTGTACAATGAATATTTTCATTGGCTTCCCGGTGACGAAACCTACAGAAACACACATTACGCGGCTCTGGGTTTTCGTGGTACACCCAATTACAGCAGCCGTAATTTTTTTGCACGAATTGAGTATCGACTTGGCGGGCATTGGGAACAAAGCCCGCTAATTATAGATGGTATTCCTCTAAATACTTTTGGCATGGCCTTTGGAGTAGGTCTTCCTATGGGGAAATCCATGTCGAGGTTAAATCTAAGCGCCGCATTTGAAAGACGAAGTGGAGGAGGCAACCTTTTAAGCCAAGAAGATTGGGTTTCCTTAGTCATAGGAGTAAACCTCAACGACAAATGGTTTGTTAAACGAAAATTTAACTAAATGAAAAATTATATTGTAACACTATCAATGGTATTGACCTTTCAGGGATTGTTTGCCCAACAGAGCGAGGTAGATAGAATAGGTGACGATTTACGCTCAAGGTGCAGCGGAATGGCGTATGCCGACCATCCCCAATCTACCCAAGACACCTTTGCCTTCTTTGTGACGCGTTACAAAAACAAGGATTATGCTTCAGCGTATCCTTTCTGGAAGTCGATTTTGGATATCGCTCCAGATATTCAGCCGAGCGTATTACAGGGTGGGGTTGACATTATGAAGTCTCGATACAATAGCGCTTCAGATGACGCCACAAAAACAGCCATTGCCGATACAATTCTAGCATTGGCTGAAGCGATGCCATCTTGTTTAGGCTCTGGGGACAACTCATATATTGAATACAGAGTCTATCAATGGTATACGTACAGGAAAAATGCCAAGTCTAAGCTAGATGAGCTCTTTTCTCAATATTATGCTGAGAAAGGCAATGCAATGAATCCCCAATTTCTTCTTGTATGGCTAACGACAAGCATGTCATTAGATAAAAAAAATGGCACAGAGGGCGATCCGGTATGGGAGGTCTATGATGCGGTAGATCAAATATGTAATGCAAACCCAAGTGATGCTAATGCTCAAACGGCTGAAAAAGCGCTGGGCTTGATGAAGCAGTATAAGTATTTGGATTCTGCGCAATTGGTTACGCGAAGTGAGGCCATGTACAACGCTTCACCCGAGGACTTTGCGGTTTTACGAAAGTGTGTTCGCTTTTTGCAACTAGCCAATGCAACAGACTTGGCCTCCTTTAAGGAAATCGCAAACAAATTGGCGGACAATGACCTTGCGCTTTATCCCGACAGCATGGAGTCGTTACAGTATGTTTTCACCCTGTACAAGCAGGCTGGGAATGTAAAAGGGGTGCAGGCTGTTGCGGAAAGAATGTTTGTACTAGACCCCAACTCTATGGATATAGCTATGTACCTCGCGCAATCTAAGGCCGCTGCAGGACAACTTAGTGAAGCTGTCACCTTTTATAACAAGGCTATATCTATGGGGGGTAATTCAGCCGAGATTAATTATACCATTGCGGGCTTGTACCAATCATCAGGCAGCTTCTCAGAAGCTCGACGATATGCAGAAAAGGCTCTTTCTGCAAGACCTGGATGGGCAAAGCCCCACATCCTAATCGGTAGATTGTATGCTAGTTCCGGATCACGGTGTGGTGAAGGGACGGGTTGGGATAGCCAGGTGGTAGTGTGGGCTGCAATTGATGAGTGGAAGAAGGCGGGTGGTGATTCGGAGGCCCAGAGCCTTATAAGCCAATATTCAAAATACCTGCCTACGAGTCAAGACATTTTTATGCGAGACGGTGTAGAAGACGGGGGTCAATATTTTGTGTCTTGCTGGATTCAACGAAGTGTGACAGTACGCCCTCGACCCTAACTGTGATTAGACATTGCTCGTTTTTTGGAATTGCATTTTGTGCCCTGATATTCTCCTGCCATGGTGTAGAGGAGTCTAGTCAATCCCAAGAAGTTCATGCTCTAGGAAGCAGTAAATTCATAGGCGTGAGGCTTAATACGTACACAGATACTACGGCGGGATTAGTTGTTTTTTCAGAACAAGCGCTTGTTGACGAAGAGTCGTCCAGGTCCATGGTTTTTACAGGCTCAAGCCAGGCAGAATCCTATGTTGAGGGGTCTACAACTCCCAACACATTGTGGGCGGACACCCTTACCGCAGACCTTGATAATAAAAGACTTAATGCAAGTGGACAATGCTTACTCGTTAATGTAGAGGGAGATACCTTTGTAACATCCGAAATATTCTTCGCTAGCGATTCACTGTCCTCTTTTCATCCAACACGAGCAGTATTTAGCCCACGAGCTGAACGAAACATCGTATTGGAACCCGGAGAACATTTACTGGATTCTTTTGTATATACATCGTCAAAAACGCTACTTTGGAAGCATTAAGCCTATGAAACGATTTTTATTTTACTTGGAAATTCTTTGGATTGCCGCAATTCTTGCCTCAGTAATTGTGTTTGCCTGGAATTTCTACCAGCAAGGCTCCTTTAATGTTTCGGTGTATACTCCGCTTATTACCGGTGGGTTAAGTGGAATCGTATTGTGGAACATACGCAGGCAACGAAAATTTTATGATACGCTAGCGTCAAATAAAAAAACTTCCTAGCGTCAAGTAGCGCTAGCTGGGTTGATCCGTATGATACTTTTCGCAATCATTCTTTGTTTATTGCTTTCTGCACTGTTTAGTGGGATGGAGATCGCCTTCCTTGCGACGACCAAAACAGAATTGCAGGTTCTCGAAACCCGAACGAAAAGACAGCGCCCAAGGTTACAAGCTTTCTATGACCAACGGGATTCGGTGATAACCTCTCTACTAATCGGCAACAACGTGGTTCTTGTGTTATTGGCATGGTTTACCACAAAACAACTAGAAAGAGTAAACCTTGGTTTTGACAACGAATCGAGTCAGGTCCTTTTCGAGACGCTTACTCTTACGGCAACGGTATTGGTTTTTGGAGAATTCTTCCCAAAACTCATTTTTCGTCGTTTTGCAGCAAAAATTTTACATATTCTTGCCCCCCTTCTTTATTTACAGGTGGCCATTTTGGGTCCACTAACCTATGTGTTTAAGAAAGTCTCTAGTTGGATAATACGCCCATTTATTAGAGGGTTGGAAAACAGTAGGAATGAACCTGAAGCGGGAGCAGAAGACTTAGAAAACTTTATTCGACAACAGTCTACGCTGTCTGAAGATGGAGAAGATGATTTAAATGTGAGCTTTTTTAAAAATGCCCTCATCTTAAAAGATGTACGTGTAAGAGAATGTCTCGTTCCAAGAACATCCATTGTTGCCCATGATTTGTCTGAAGGAAAAGATGTTCTTCGCCAAAAGTTTTTGGATTCAATGCATTCAAGAATTGTGGTATACCACGACGACATTGATCACATTGTGGGCTATGTACATCATTTTGAAGTTTTGTCCTCAGCCAAAAGTATTGAAGCGCTGATTCGCCCTCTTTTTGTGACGCCGGAGTCCAAATCGGCTCGGGACTTATTAGAAGATATGCTGAGCGGCCATTTTCATATGGCCTGGGTTGTAGACGAATATGGCGGAACGGCTGGAATTGTAACCCTCGAGGACATTGTTGAGGAAGTGGTTGGTGAGATAGAAGATGAGCATGATGAGGCTCAGCCACCTTTTAGCCCGGCAGGCCCGAGAACTTGGTCAATAGAAGGCTCTGTAGAGATTGACCTAATCAATGAAAAACTATCCCTTGCGATTCCAAAAGGAGACTATGAAACGATTTCCGGATACATTTTTCATGGCATGGGAGAGATTCCCAACCAGGGACAACAATTCATGATCGACCATTTCGAGCTCGAGATATTGGATCGGTCGGCCTCCAAAATTCACCGTCTTAAGCTCACCGACTGTCGCTCTTGACCAATAGAACAAAAGAGCCCCTTGCCTGAACAGTTTAGAGAAGCTATCTTTGTAGGCCAAATTTTATATTATGGCAGTAATTGGATCCATTCGCCAACGCAGTGGTTTATTGATAGGTGTGATTGTTGTGGCCCTTGTCTTGTTTTTAGTAAGCGACATGTTCCGAAACCCGATGGCACCCCAGGAGGTTATCGACCGAGATGAAGATGTTGTTGTTTTTGACGGCCAGGAAATACCAAGTAGAGCGGTAGATAGTCTGTATACGCGAGCATGGAATGATATCTATTTCGGCCCACTAAGCCAGTCCTTTCTTGGACAAGCTCCAATAAATGACCGACAATCGGCAAGAGACTATGCCCTAGCGATGCAATTGCTTTTTCAGCAGGACGTCGACGCCCTTGGAGGCATTACATTTCGCTCCGAAGAGGATCTACAGGCTATGATTACAAGAGATGCTTCAGCCTCTGCGTTTTTTGCCAATGCCCTTTTTGATTCGCTTGGTGTTAGAAATAACGGACAAATTGATATGGATGCCTTGGTTGCCTTCCTCAATACGGCAATAAACCCATTGCCCGGTGAGAGTCCAAACGCTCTAGCAACATCTATTCGCCATGAGATGGGGAATGTTCGAACGATTAATGCAAATCTTGCAATACTTAATGCGGGTTTACGAAGTCCATCATGGATGGATTCTACATTTGAGTCGCTCAACAGTCAGCAGGTAAGTGTTGATTATTGGCCAATTAAGAATCGCGGGAATTCTGTCACTTCAATAGACTCAACGTCGGCGGCTGCGAATTTTTGGCAAGCATACAATATGGTGTCATCAAGAGCAATTTCCATGTATGCCCAATCCTTAACGCATTCCGAAGAAACGATTGACAGCGTGAAGAGTGTAGTGCTGTATGAGGCCAGCGTGAATTCCTCTGATCAACCTCTTGAGGTTTTGGATCTTTCAGACAGCAGACTTACATCTTCGAAAGGAGGAGATTTTTCTCCCCATAGGCAATCATTACGTGTGGTTGGTGAAACAGTAGTTGTGGGTGATAATCGGAGTAAGGCTGCGACAGCTGTGCAGGTTCAAGAAGTGTTTGGCTTGTCTGTTTGGGCCGAATCCGCTTCGGTGAGCATTGACACCATGATTGAAATTATTGGCGATGGAAGTACTATAAATGATGCTTTTGTTTTTGCTAAAAGCAACCGCCTTATTACAAACGACATACCCTCTTTGCTTCAAGATGCACAAGTAAAAAATTGGGCAAAGACATTGAATAGTTCAATAACTTATCAAGCACTTTCTCCAGACAGTGTCCCAGTATTGATTGTGAAAGACACCAATGCTGTACAACCGAACTTCTCAGTGGTTTCAGTGGTGAGCGCCCCATATGGATTGGTTTCACAAACCGCAGTAGGCGAGTTTAACACCGCAGTGGACTCAATGTATGCTATGCTCTCCTCTTCTTGGGATGCGGGTGCCTCCATTCCAAGCCTCCAAGCAATGGCTGATATTCCAAACATTTCAAGAGGATTTAGTGGTATCAATCGTCCAGGGCTTGAGCAAAACAAAAATCTAGTAGACTGGATCTTTTCGAGTGAAATGGGTGCGATTGACACCTTTGTTACAAGTAATGAAGATGGAAGTCGTACTTGTTACTTTGTCCGTTTAAACGCAATCACTCCTGCGGGCATAGCGCAAGATGTATCCACATTGTCAGAGCCAACTCGGCAAATAGCATCTCAGTATATTTCTTCTCGGGAAAGCTTCTCTGAACTTTTGAACGCTTTTGAAGGCGCGAGCTCTCTTAAAAGCTTCCTAGAAGTGTATGGGTTCCAGCAGGATGCGAAGCAGGTTCAGGCAACGATGAGCCAACCACAAATTTCTAGAATTTCCAATACGAAAGCGCTTCGTGGAATAGCGGGAGCTGCACTCCAATTGCCAATTGGTGAGGTGGCATTGGTGGAATCGGGATTTGGGGATGTTGCTTTAGTGCGTCGCACTGCAGAAGCAAGCCAAGGCAGTTTGGTTACGGGCCTCTCAAATATATTGGCCTATGACCCTGTTACCACAGCGCCCCTTTGGGCACCCATGATGGCACTAGAAGTTAATCGCAACCAAAACCCTTCGTATTCTGAGCTCATGTTAGATCTGTTCTATGCATTGAGAACTAAGGAATGGTCGTTTTAGTGGACAGCCCAACAAGCAAAGGGTTGTTGACAATTGACTTGGTTAAGCTTATTCCCAGGTCAAAGGTTGAAATTATAGATGTAGAGCACTTTATGGGCGGAGCACCGCTTGTAAAGGAGTCCATCTTTCGAAAGGAATTACACAATATAGACTTTAGTCGTTTTACAAATACACTCGTTGGCTTTTCAAACCGTGAGGGACACATTCTTCCGCAATGGGCGTTTATATTATTAGCGGTCAAGTTTGAGCAAAACAATGTTTGGACGACTTGGGCAGACTCTAAAGAAACGCTATATAATCAGTGGCTCTTAGAGCACTTAGCTATGTGGGACACATCTCCTTATGCAAATGCTAGGGTTTCGATCAAAGGTTGTGCAGAGGTAACATTAAGTGCCAAAGTATATATGGCCTATGCTCGAAAACTCCTACGAATTGCAAAGGTGGTTAGCTTTGGGGAAAAGTGCGCTTTGGTACCTATTTCTAAGGATGTATCTTTAAAATCATGAAGTTTGCCAAGCATATATTGTCTGTAGTGGTTTTCCTTTTTGTTGCGCTATCTTTTGTTTTTTTAGCGGAGCGCGGCATGAGCGCAACGGACAAAGCTCAAACCGGCATGGACAGGGTACACCCGGCGAACGATGAAAATCATTTCATTGGAGGACCCCTTATGATTGCCCTTCCTCAAGAAGTTCGGGCTCCTAACGTTTCCTCTGAGGTATATTTTTGTCAAGAGAGAATGCCCTTAGAGTTCACAGACATTCATGAGCGTTTTGATCAGGAATTGCTTAGAAACACGTATTGGCACAGTAGCACATTACTCAACATGAAGCGTCTTGGAAAGTATTTTGATGCAATAGGAGCCATGTTTGACCGCTACAATATCCCACCAGACGTCCGATATCTTGCCATCGCCGAAAGCAATCTGAGCAACGTCGTTTCTCCTGCTGGAGCAGCAGGTTATTGGCAGTTTATGAAAGCTACAGGAAGCTCCTATGGTTTGGAGATAAGTTCTGAGGTCGATGAGAGGTATCATTTTGAAAAGGCTACTGAAGCGGCCTGTCTTTTCTTAAGAGACCTTCATCGCCAAATCACTAATGATTTTCCCAATACAAAAACTCCTTGGACTTTGGCGGCAGCAGCTTATAATATGGGCTATCCGGCATTAAAAAGGGCAATGACTGCACAGCGAGTCGATAATTATTATGACTTGCACTTAAATCAAGAAACCTCCCGATATGTGTTTAGAATTACAGCATTTAAAGTTATTCTAGAACACCCCGAAGACTTCGGCTATAGTTTAAGTCAAAACGACCTTTATGCTATGGAAGAGACATATACAGTTTCTGTAGATACTACGTTGCGCGATTTAACCGACTTTGCTCTTTCCCAGGGCACCACGCTAAAGGAGCTTAAGCGACTGAACCCATGGCTTCGGTCCAATACGCTTACAGCATCTCCTTCAAACCCCTATGTCATCACGCTGTCCTCTGAACCTCAGGTTCATCAAGATTAACGGGATAATTACCAGAACTTTATGAAGTTTGGTTACGCAAGCCTTGATGATAGTTTTACAATTCAACCCCGAAAGTTTGTGGTGTTTAATGAGGTGGACTGTCCCCCTAAGCAAGGCAATAATAATCGAATTGTAACAGGCCTTTCTTCGTTTAGTCACCCCGAGTGGATAGGTACAATATACCCACCTGGTACTCCGAGAAAACAAATGTTTACTGCCTATTCAAAGGTGTTCTCAGGAATTGAATTTAATGGCACACGCTATAAGTTTCCACCACCAGATCAAATAGCAAAATGGTCTGACCAAACCAATGAGCGCTTTGCGATTTATCCTAAACTTCCTCAGTCAATTAGTCATGCAAGGCGCTATGATCAGGATGAAATATTGCGTCGAATAGAAGATTTTTTAGAACTCGCTAAGGGATTTGGTCCAAGGCTTGGGCTTTGCTTCCTTTGTTTTCCAAGCCATGTGGGGGCAGATCGGTTGGACGAGCTTCTATCCCTTGTTGAAGGACTAGATCGAAACGTACCATTGGCTTTTGAATTGAGGCATTCTTCCTGGTTTGCGCCACACAGTTTTGCGCTATACAGCTTTGCGGAAGCCCTTTCAGAAAAAAACTTATCCTTGATTATCACTGACACTCCGGGGCGTCAGGATGTATTTCATTCGTACATCACGTCCAATAATCTAATGGTTCGCTTTGTTGCCTCTGGAAATAGTACAGTTGATGCTAGCCGTATTAAAGTTTGGGGGGATTTGTTTGTGCAGCACAAGTCATGGATATCTCTAGCATGCTTTATACACTCTCCGACAGAAAAGAAAGACCATCTAATGCCGTTAATGCAGGCTTTACTGGCGGCCCCTTAAGATATAGCCTTTGGCTAGGTGGTCAATATACTGTCGACTCGAGCGATCCATGGGCAATAAAATAGCATCTGGCAAGTCGATGTAATGCGTATCTATTGATATATCCGTTGGAGCCTTTTGTTGTAGTACTGCCGTATGGATATATTGATGGCTTAAGGTCTGTCTATGTGTTAGCGCATTTGTTTTTTCTATTACGGAATTCCAATGGGCCATGGCTATTTCTTGATGGGGAAGCGTCCAAAGGCCCCGCCATATATCCTTTGCTTCTCGTTTTGCCATGCCTAATTGATGGCATTCATTTACATGCCAGTACAGGATAAAATATCGATGCGTCTTCGGGCGCTTTACCTTTTTAATCGGTCGATCTTCTATTGATCCTTTCGTAAAGGACTTGCAGTATGCCTGAGCCACA
>Ga0163109_10000642_pt1 | contig 27959 bp, 10 predicted proteins | sample CRUFie1St13metaG_FD_108704 | JGI IMG/M metagenome (GOLD analysis project Ga0163109, IMG submission 108704) | Marine microbial communities from the Costa Rica Dome - CRUD Field 142mm St13 metaG | ecosystem: Environmental > Aquatic > Marine > Oceanic > Photic zone | place: Costa Rica: the Eastern...
CTTCACCTGATATGAACCTACCTAACCTACAATTCTGGAATTGTATGGATTATGGGGTCATGTCGATTCATAAGCAATTCATTGGATCAATGGATTTTGAGTGTTATACAAGGGACCATGGTATCATTAAAGGTGAATATATTTGCACAATAGACAACTATCATCAAGATTGTGACCAGATTGATTATGCAACTAGTGAAAATCCAGCTGAACACAAGTCACATAACCTAATTGAACTTGAAAATGGTCAATACGCACTATATCCTAACAACAGAATGCGTATTTTTGATAATAGTTTGACTCCTGTTGACCCCAAAATGCCTGATTTTAAGGTATCGACACAATATTATAGTGTTGAAAACGGTTTTGAACGTCTTGGAATGGGTCGTGAAGACGAATATTTCTGGAAAACCGCAAAAGAACGTCAAAATGAAGAAGAAAATCTTGAAGATATGTACAAATCTCAAGATGGGAGGCATTTAGACCCTCAATAAATAGCAAAAAAGAGAAAAAATGACTCCAAGTAACGATTTTCTAGATAATTTAGCTAATCAACAGCATCAAAAAATGCTTCGTGAGATTTCAAATGATGATTTAACTCCTAAAAAGAAGAAACTTCATCAGGAGGGAGAGATTTTCTCTACAGAAAGTAATCCTGAACCATTATATGAATAAAAAAATAAGTAAAATACTTGATAAATAATACATAATTGCAACATTGTTGTGCCCATACAGAGGATCAGTCAAGGTTTTAAAGATGTTAGTATGACTTTTCAGACTAATCCTCTGACAAAGGACTTGATTGTCTTAAAAAATGAAAATGCGATTGCAAGATCGGTAAAAAATATTGTTTTTACTGTTCCTGGAGAAAAACCTTTTAATCCAGAGTTTGGTTCTCGTATAACTGAGTCATTATTTGAAAATATTGACGACATTACAGCATCTCAAATTGAAACTGAGCTTAGAGATTCAATTAGTCGTTTTGAACCAAGAGTTTCAATTAAAAAATTGGATGTAAATGCTAACATTGATGAAAATGGATTTGATGTCACAATAATCTATGACATCATCGGTGCAGAAGTTCTGCCACAACAATTAGAATTCGTATTGCTACCAACCAGGTAAAATGCCACTAGTAAATTTCACAAATTTAGATTTTGAGCAGGTTAAAACCTCTCTGATAGAATATTTAAGATCTAATTCTAATTTCACGGATTATGATTTTGAAGGTTCTAACTTATCTACAATTCTGGATGTATTAGCATACAATACGTATATTACTTCGTATAATGCTAATATGGTAGCAAACGAAGTTTTTATTGATAGTGCTACATTAAGAGAGAATGTAGTTTCATTAGCTAGAAACATTGGATATCTTCCAACCTCCAGAAAGGCATCTACGTCCGCTATAACCTTCTTTGTTGACACAAGTAATATACAACCACCCCCAGCGTCTGTAACGCTCAATAAGGGCACTGTAGCGTCCTCTAACGGGTCGTTTGCAGGCACGTCAGGGTCTTTCTGCATCCTTGATGATGTTACGGTCCCTGTTATCAATAATATAGCAACCTTTTCAAATATTCCCATCTATGAGGGAACATTTTTAACTAAGAATTTTACATACAATTCTCAAAACTCATTCCAAAAGTTCATTCTACCAAATGCAGGTGTTGATACTGAGTTACTTAGGGTTTCGGTAAAAAACAACGAGAACTCAACAACTTCTACAAAGTATTCTTTACAAGATAGCCTTTTTTATGTTGGATCTAATTCCAAAGTATATTATCTTCAGGAAATTGAAGATGAAAGATATGAGTTAATCTTTGGAGATGGTGTTTTTGGTAAGAAGTTAGAAGAATCTAATTATATTACTGTCAATTACATATCAACTAATGGAGATTCTGGAAACGGAATGTCTAACTTTAGTTTTAATGGTCGATTGACATATGTAAGAGATGGAAATGAATATACGATTGGATCTGGCATCTCTCTTATAACTACAGAGTTTAGATCAAGAGGTGGAAGTGCCATTGAATCTGTTGATTCTGTTAAAAAGTATGCACCAAGAATTTATGCATCTCAAAATAGAGCAGTCACTGCGGATGATTATGAAACTTTAATCCCTGCAAGAATATATCCAGATACTGAATCAATTTCTGTTTTTGGTGGAGAAGAAGTTGTCCCTCCACAGTATGGAAAAGTCTTTATTAGTATCAAACCAAGATTTGGTGACTTTTTACCAAATTTAATTAAAGAAAATATTAAACTAAAACTTAAAAAGTATGCTGTTTCTGGAATTGTACCAGAAATACTTGATCTTAAATATCTTTATGTTGAAGTAAGTTCAAGAGTTTACTATAACACAAACTTTGCACCATCTGCTGCTGAAGTTTCTACTATTGTGCAAAACAATACGTCAAAATACGCAAATTCTACTGAATTAAATAAGTATGGTGCTAGATTTAAATACAGTAAGTTCTTGAAAATTATTGACGACAGCCATGAATCAGTAACCTCAAACATAACAATTGTTAGAATGAGGAGAGACTTAAGGATTGCTGCAAATGCAATTGCAGAGTATCAAATTGGTTTTGGCAATAGAATTCAAGTCATTAATAGTAATGGATTTAATATTAAAACTTCAGCATTTACTGTTTCTGGTATTGCAGGGAATGTCTACCTCTCAGATACTCCTGACTCTGATGGATTAACAGGATCTTTATTCTTATTCAGTCTTCCATCCGTTGGATCACAAAATCCAACAATTGTAAGAACGAATGTTGGATCAATTGATTACGTAAAGGGTATTATTACAATTAATGCGATTAATTTGACAGATGGAATGATAAAAGATGGTCAACCTGTTATTGAAATACAAGCAACTCCAACTTCAAATGATGTTGTTGGATTACAGGATCTTTATTTGCAACTAGATACTAGTAAGAGTACGTTTGATATGGTATCAGATCAAATTGAATCTGGAATTGATCCATCAGCATCTAATTACATAGTTTCTTCTTCTTATGCAAATGGTAATTTAGTTCGTGTTGGAGGACCAGCATCAACCGAAGTTTCTGCTACACCAGCAACTACAACAAATAGTTCTTTTGGTGGATCTGTAGTAAGCACTTCGCAAATTTCATCTTCAGGACCTTCATCTTCAGGATCTTCATCTTCAGGATCTTCATCTTCTTCCGGCGGCGGATACTAATTTAGAGATATAGCAAAATGACAGAAAAAAGAATTCAATTCAGCAATATTGTAAAGAGCCAAGTTCCAACTTATGTTGCGAATGACTTCCCGCTTATCTCAGAGTTTTTAAAGCAATATTATTTGTCGCAGGAGTTCAAGAGTGCTCCCATTGATTTAATTCAAAATATAGATCAATATATTAAACTCGATGAACAAGCAAGTATAAACCATACTGTAGTTTTATCTGAAGATATTGATGAATTTGCAACAACCATTAATATTGATGTATCAAAGTCTCCTCAGGGAACTCAAAAATTTCCTGATACTTATGGACTTTTAAAAATAGATGATGAAATTATTACATATACTGGAAAAACGCAATTTTCTTTTACAGGATGTATAAGGGGTTTTGTTGGAATCTCTTCATACAAAGAAACTGCAAATTCAGAGAATCTTGTATTTAATTCTACAGAATCTGCTGATCATAAAGCATCTGCAACTATAGAGAATTTAACTTGTTTATTCTTAAAGGAATTTCTCAAGAAAACTAAAGTTCAGTTACTTCCAGGACTTTCAAATAGAACTCTATTCTCAGGTTTAGATGAAAATAAATTCATAAAGCAATCAAAAGATTTTTATAGTAGTAAGGGAACTGACGAATCATTTAAAATTCTCTTTAAGGCATTGTATGGTGAAGATATTAAAATTCTTAGGCCAAAAGAATATCTTTTTACTCCATCAAATGCACAAAATTTAGTAACTTCAAATTTTGTTGTAGAAGGTATTCTCGGAGATCCAAAAAAATTAGAATTACAAACTATTTTTCAAGATTATCCATCAAAAGCATATACTCCAATTTACAATGTAGAAGAGATTAAGGTTGGAGCAGGAAAAACCTATTATAGACTTTCGTTTGATGGCGGATACAATAGAGATGTCGGGGTTTTTGGATCTACATATGGAGACTTTAAAGTTTCTCCAAAAACTCATGTAATTGGTAACGTATCTGCAGGATCAACTTTTATTGACGTAGATTCAACTGTTGGATTTGAAACTTCTGGAAATCTTTATGTTAAGTATCCAAATGGCATTTCCGTACAAAGTGGTATCGTTTCATATACATCTAAAACTTTAACACAGTTCCTAGGATGTTCTAATATTGAAGAAGAAATTGTTGATGGTGATAGTGTAGGTATTAGTAGTTTTTTATATGTTAAACCAAATCCAGATCCTGTTGCTCCCTTTGATGATGTTGAAGTAAGAGTTGGATCTATACTAACTGGATTTTCAAAACCAGAAAATGCATCTGATTTCAAAGTAGATGATACCTTTATGGTAAAATCTCTTGGTGTAAGGAATGATAACCATAAATTTAAAAATTGGGTTTACAGTAATCCAGTTCAATATACTATTGATAAAATAGAACTTATTAGTACAACTTCACCAAGAACTTATAAACTAACTTTAAAAGCAGATCATTATTTAAAAAATGGAGATAAGTTAGAAATTAAATCTATAACTGGATCATCAACAGATGATGCTGATGTATCTGATATTATTTCGTCAAAAGTAATAACGATTAAAACCTCAGGTAATATCAACACTAACGGAAGATATTATATTAAAAAGAAAATTAATAAAGTAAATTCTCTTGCTTTTCCTTTTTTACAAAAGTTTCAAGCAAACGTACAAAATGTATATAAGAAAAAATATTCAAGTTCACTTTTAGTTGCATCTAATTCTTTACCCTCATATGCAGTTCAACCAATAGTTACTGGCAAAAAAGAAATAACTTTTAGTGGAACCTTTACAGGATCTACTCTCAAAATTAATAATCATGGTTTTTATACAGGAGAGGCAGTTTATTATACTCCAGAGATATCAACAACCACACTCAGTCTTGATGGAGATGATATCATCTCAACATCTATCAAATCTTCTTTGTTCACTGGCATTAGTGGTGGAGAAGGTTTATATTTTATAAAGAGAATTGATGATAATAATATTCAATTAGCAAAATCCTTAGCAAATTTATATTTTGCAAAATTTATTGTTTTAGAAGGTTCACCTACTGTTAAAAATAACAAAATTGAACCGTTTAAAAATTATTTAAAGATTTTAGAGCCACAAAAACTTTACAGAGAACTTGCTGTTCCAACAGAAACAAATTCTCCAATAGAGACAAATCCTGGATCAACTGGGATACTTGTTAATGGTGTAGAAATTTTAAACTATAAATCAAATGATTTAATTTATCATGGTAGTATTGAAAATATTGAAGTTACCGCTCCTGGTGATAGTTTTGATGTTATTAATCCACCACATTTAAAAATAGAAGACGTTGATGGAACTGCATCTGTAGCATTAGGTACAACCTCTACAGTAGGCACTGGAGCTACTGGATTCTTAGCAGTAAGTGGCAGTTTGAGAGAAATTAGATTGCTTGATAGAGGATTTGATTATATTGAAACACCAACTGTTTCTATATCTGGTGCTAATGGCAAAAATGCAAAAGCACAAGTTTCTATGAAGTTGGTTGATCACTCTGTAGAATTTTTCTCAGATCCAGCTTCTGCAAGAGTTGGATTAGGATCAACTCTCTCTACAATTGGTTTTTCAACCTATCACAAATTTAGAGTTGGAGAAGAAGTTGTTTATAGAACAAATTCTCAGAGAGGTGTTGGTGGATTATCGACAGATGCAATATATTATACTTCCATTGTAAATCCAACAACGGTCAAGCTTCATAATAGTTTGGCAGATGCTGTAGTTGGAATTAACACGGTTACGTTGACTTTCCATGGAATTGGTAAACATAATTTACAATGTATTTCTAAAAAATCAATCATTGATTCTATTAATATTATTGATAGCGGTGTAGGGTATGAAAATAAAAAAAGATCAGTCTCTGTCAGTGGTATAAACACATCTCTGAATACAATAACAATTAAAAATCATAATTATAACTCTGGAGAAATCATAAGATATTCAGTTGGAACAGGAAACACTATCGGTGGTCTTATTAATGATAGGGATTATTATGTAACAAAATTAGATACAGATACTTTCAAATTATCTGAAATTGGAACAGTATCGGAAGGCAGAGAATTTTATTATTCAACAAACCAATATGTCGATTTAATTTCAAAAGGATCAAACACTCATTACTTTAATTATAGACCAATCTCAGTAGAAGTAAAAGGAGCTGTTGGAATTTCTTCTGTTGGAACTGAAACATTTAAGGCAAGAGTTCAACCAATTGTTAGAGGAAGTGTTACCTCCGTTCACTTAGAAAACAAAGGTGTTGGATATGGCAATAATGAAATCATTAACTTTAACAGAAAACCTGCAGTTTCTGTAGTTTCGGGGAAGAATGCACAGGTAAAACCAATTGTTACTGCAGATGGAAGAATTGTTGAGGTAGTTATAGAAAACATTGGATCAAACTATACTTCGACTCCAGATTTAGTAATAAATGGTCCTGGTATTGGCTGTGTCTTAACTCCAATATTTAAGAATGGACAGTTATCTGAAGTTTTGGTGATAGAATCTGGGATTGGATATTCTCAAGAATCTACAACTATTGACGTAATTGCAACAGAAACAAGAGCAGACTTTAACCCAGTTCTCAAAACCTGGAGATTTAATTTATTTGAAAAATTATATCAAAATAAACAAATTAAAGATGATGATGTAGTTTTATCACCATCGTCAAGTGAAAAATATGGCCTTCAGTGTTATCACATGTACGCTCCCAGAAAACTTAGGGAGATTATGTTCTCAGTTGGAGAGGGTGGTGAAATCTTATTTGGATCCCCAGATCTAAAAATTGTAAATTCAGAAGAAACAGAGTTTACCGATCACTCACCAATTATTGGTTGGGCATATGATGGAAATCCAATTTATGGACCATATGGGTACAGCAATGTTGACGGTGGTATTGTCACCTTAATGAAGTCTAGTTACAAGTTGAATTCTCAACGAGTAAATGGACCACCAATTTCGATATATCCTCTAGGATTTTTTGTTGAAGATTATTCTTACTATGAAAATAATGATGATAGTTTCTTGGATAGAAATAATGGAAGATTCTGTATAACTCCAGAATATCCAAATGGAACATACGCATATTTTACAACAATAAATCCTGGCAACATCGAGTCTGCTGGATCTTTTCAAGGTTATAAGTTACCTCAGTTTCCATATTTGATTGGTGATAAGTATCAATCCAAGGCACAACAATTTAACTTTGAAAATAGTTCAAATCAAGATGATTATGATATTAATAACACAGATTGGTGTAGAAATACTTTTCCATACAATCTAACAGATGATGTAGAATATCCTTACATTTTTACTCCAGATAAACTAAAACAAACTGGTAAAATTATTTCTACCGGAAAAGGAACTGTTGAAAGAATAGAAATTAAGAGTGCGGGAGAATCTTATAAAGTTGGAGATTTGGTAAACTTCTCTGATACCGATACAACAGGTTTTGGTGCGGCCGGAAAAGTTTCTTTATTGAAAGGTCGTGAAGTAACTTCTATTGTATCAAATGAAACTGTAAAATTAAACTCTATAATTATTCCATCATCAGAAAAAGGAAATTATATTGTAGAGTCTTCCACACCTCATGGTTTTGATAATTTAGATATTGTTAGTTTATCTGGTTTGTCTACAACCTCATCTAAAATTGAAGGATCTTATAAAATTGGTGTAAGTAATGAATCATTTAGAGTGGTTGGAACTGGGACTACAGGAGTTGCTGTTGGAGCAACCTCTGTTACTGGACTAGTAACTTTCTTTGAAGTTAGAGGTGGTGATTTAACTAGATCTTCTATTGTTCCAAATGATATTTTAGGAATAGGAACTGAAAGAGTAAAGGTTTTAAATATAGACCCACTTAACTCTAGACTTAGAGTTTTGAGAGCAGTGGATGGAACTGTTGGAGAAACTCATGCAATTGGATCAACTATAACTGAAATATCAAGAAGATTTACCATAAATTCTGGATTTAAAACTACATATGACTTTAAGAGAAATAAAGAAATTTACTTTAGTCCAGTAGAATCTATTGGACTTGGAACTGAGTCTGGTGTTGGTATTGGCACCACTATAGTATTCTCACATCCAGGAGCTGGAGCAACTCAAATCTTTATTCCTACAAAGTCAATCTTTATTAAAAATCATAATTTGAATACAGGAGATAGTTTAACATATTCCGCTAATGGTGGACAGGGAATAGTATATAACGAATATACAAACATTGGAGCAGCTAAGACTTTAAGTGAAGGCCAAACACTCTTTGTTGCTAAGATCTCAAATGATTTGATTGGAGTTGCTACTCAAAGAGTTGGTTTAGGAACCACAGGTGAATTTATAGGTATTGGAAATACGTCAAAAACTTTGTTCTTTACAGGAGTTGGTGCTGGTACAACTCATAGTTTCACTACAAACTATTCCAATATAATTGGAGATGTAACTAAGAGAGTTGTCACTGTTACAACTAAAGAAAACCATGGAGTAACCGTAGGTCATGTAGTCTATGTTGATGTAAATCCATCTGTTGCAAGTACGTACACAGTAAAATACAATCAATCAAACAGAAGAATTTTAGTCGGCATTAACACTTTTGCTTCCTCTGGAATTAATACTACTACTAATACATTTACTATTGTAGATCATGGATATGCTAGTGGTGATAAAGTTATTCATTCAGCATCTACTCCTAGTGGCGGATTAGAAAATGATAGGATTTACTATGTGACAAAAGTTGACGCAAATAATTTTAAATTAGCTAATACTCATTATGAATCCGTTGCATTAAAACCAACAACAATTTCAATTACATCTGCTTCTTCAGGAGAATTTGGATTAATCAATCCTCCAATTTCAGCATATAGAAGTTCTACTGTAGTATTTGATTTAACAGACTCTACACTCTCATACACAAAACAGTCAACAAATTATTCTGCGTTTAAATTAAACTTCTATACTGACAGTTCTTATACTTCAAAATGGGAAAGTGATGGAAGTGATCGTACTTTTAATGTAATAAGACAAGGAACTCCCGGAATAAGTACCGATGCAAAGGTAACTGTATCCATTGGAAATGTTACCCCAGAAACTCTATTTTATAAATTAGATCCTATTACAGACAATGATCTTCCTACAGATCAAATAGAAGTTTCAATTGATACAGAAGTTGTTGGATATAATCAACTTCAATCGAAGGCTAGTCTTTTCAGTGGAAATAGAACAGTTGCGATTGCTAGAACAAATTCATTTGACTATCATTTAACAGAGGTTCCTGAAAGAAATTCTTATGTTTCAACATCGTCCTCAATTACATACACGACAGACTGTACTCATACTGACGGTCCAATTGCAAAAGTTGATGTAACTAGTAGTGGAAGAAATTATAATATTCTTCCAGAAATAACATCAATTGATTCTATCGATGGAATTAAAGCAGATTTATTTGCTGTCAGTTCCAATATTGGTAATATTGAAAAAGTAAAACTTAATGATATTGGATATGATTTTCCAACAGATAACACACTGAAACCAAGTGCTATTTTACCACAAATTATAAAGGTAGATGCTTTTGCAAAAGTAGGAACTATTGGAATAAATTCCGCTGGAAAAGGTTATAGTTCTGCACCTAAGTTACTTGCATTTGATGGAAAAACTGGAAATTTAATAAACGACCTAGATGTTGGATATAATCTTGGTGATACTGAAGTGACTATCTTTAGTAATACGGATGGTATTAACAATTCAGTTCCAACAATACTTCCAACTAGAAATAGCAATGGAGTTGGAATTAGCACGGTTGGATTTAATACAGTTACTAAAGATGTGGTAATAACACTGTCAGTTGGATTCTCAGCAGATGAAGTTTTCCCATTTGCAGTAAATGACAAAGTTATGATTGAAAACGTCAGTGTTGGCGTTGGATCTACTGGAAAAGGATTCAACTCAAAAGATTATGGATATAAATTATTCACACTGAAATCTGTTACTCCAAATATTGGCGGAATTGGCACTGTAACTTACAATCTAACAAATGACTTAAATCATGGAGAAAATCCAGGAATTTACGATGATATAAACTCTTCTGGAATAATCATTCCAGAAAAATTCTTCCCAGTATTTGATCCAATATTAGAAGTTGGCGATTATTTACCTGGAGAGAAAGTAACCTCAAATGGTAAAGAAGGAACTGTTCAAAGTTGGGACAGAGGAACTAAGACTTTAAGAATTCTATCAACTGATGATTTCAAAGTTAATGATAAACTACGCGGATTAACCTCAGATTTAGCTGGTATTGCTTCGACTATAACAAACTATGAATGCTATTTTGAAGTTGGTCCTTCTACAGAAATTTTTGATGGAATTCAATCTTATTCTGGAGTGTTAAACAGTGATCTACAAAGACTGCAAGATAGTTTCTATTATCAAAACTTTGCATATTCCTTAAAATCAAAAATTCCTTTTGATACTTGGAATGATGTCGTATCAAGTACAAATCACACAATTGGATATAGAAAATTTGCAGATCTGCAAGTAGAATCTACAAATAACCAGGCTCTTATTGTTGGTCTTTCAACAGAAACAACAGATCTTTCTATTGTACAGGATCTTGATGGATTTGTTGATACAAATTGTGTATTTGATTATGATATTGCTAGAGAAAATAATTTAAACTTTGATCTTGAAGGTGGCGTCTTATCGGATAAAATTATTTTTGAAAATAGAGTTTTATCTGATTTTACCGAATCCTTAGGAAACCGTGTTCTTTCTATTGATGACATAAGTCCTCAATTTAATAGCAATCCTAGATCAACAGCATTCACTGTTGTTAATACGTTCCCACTTGCCGATTTCCGCACCAGAAAATACATTACTTACGTAAGGGATTCTAGGTTTACACAAGAAAGACAACTCATGATCGTTGATTTGATTCATGATGATTCTTTTGCATATATCAATCAATATGCAAGAGTTGAAAGTGTTTATGATCAAGGATCTTTTGATTTTGCTATTTCTGGAAGTGAAGGTCAACTTCAATTCTACCCAACTAAGTCTTCTGTTAATGATTATGATATTACAGCAATTTCTTATAATTTAAATGATAATTTCTTGAGTACTGGAAGTACTGTTGTTGGTGGATCTGTAGTAGACTCAAGTAGTGTAGTTGTAAATTCTGGAATATCAACAACTATTGTAAGTATTGGTGATACCTATCACTCTGCAAAAGTTCTTGTTACTATCGCTCCAGATGTAGAAAATGTTTCTTATGGAGCTACATCTACATTCAATGTAAATGAATTTGAAGCACAAGAATTAAATATTGTTCATGATGGAACTAATGTTTCTATCTTAGAGTTTGGTAAATTAACAACAAACCTTGGCGGTTTTCCTGCTACAGGATTTGGGACTTATACCGCATATCTCTCTGGTGGGCAATTAAAACTTGACTTTAATCCCGCAGGAATTGGAACTACAGCGGTCGTCAATACAATAGTTGTTGGATTGTCCTCTATATCAAGCGGAACAACATTTGCTGATATGAAACATGCTAGATTGGAATCCAAGACTACTGGTATTGCCTCTTCTAGTTCTCCTGTAGAAAATGTCATTGGATCTTATCCAAGTCACATTTCAGTAAGCAACGATAGATATGATGCAGCACATTTCTTAGTTCAAGTTCATGACACTACAAACAATAGATATGAATTTTTAGAATACATTATAGTTGATGATCATGTAGAAAGTGTTGCAACTCACAATACCTATGATACTGAATATGGAAATATTGAAACTCATATTGGTTTAGGTACTTTTGGTAGTAGAATCAATGTAGTTGGCACTGCAGCGACAACAGAACTTCTTTACACTCCAATATCTGGTATCGATACCAAAGTTCATGTCTTTATGAATGCGTTGAGATTGGAAGATGATACTAAAGATGTTATTTCTCTTGTTAACGGATCTATAGAAACTGGATTCGCAGAATACACGGGTACTGATAGAGATATTAAGAGATCATTCGCACTTACGCACAAGAATGATCCTATCTTTGAAAGAAATTTCTTAGGTAATAGTAGCAGTATTGTTAATGTAGATACAAACACTATTAAACTACCAAATCACTTCTTTGTAACAGGAGAAGAACTAAGATATGTTCATGCTGGTATTGGATCGACACAGGCTATCTCAATTACATCTACAACATTCCCATCATCTGGCATAACGACAACAAAACTTCCTGAAAGAGGGTTTTTTGCAGTTAAAGTCAATGATAATGAAATTCAACTCGCATCAAGCGCACAAAATTCATTATTATCCACACCACAAGTTGTTGATATAAGCAGTGTTGGAATTGGAACCTCTCACAGATTTGTTTCTGTAAATCAAAATCCAAAAGTTCTGGTTGCTCTTGATAACTTAATTCAATCTCCAATTGTATCAACTTCGATTACAACCACTTTACTTGATCAGGCATTAAGCACTGATGATATCATCAAGTTTACTGGAATAACTTCTTTCTTCGGTGGAGATCTTATTAAGATTGGCAATGAAATAATGCTTATAGAAGGTGTTGGTATTGGATCTACAAATCATATAAGAGTTCGTAGATCGTGGATGGGAACACCATTAAGTGGAATAGCAACAGGTGCATTAGTTACTAAAGTAGTTGGTAATTATAATATTGTTGATAATACACTTAACTTTGTTGAAGCTCCATATGGAAATATCCCACTAGGTACATCAACAAATCCACCAGATCAAAGAGATTTCCAAGGAATATCAACAAGTTCAACTTTCCAAGGTAGATCATTCCTTAGAAGTGGTGCTCAAAATACTTCTAATGAAACTTATTATAAAAACTATGTTTTTGATGATATTTCTCAAAACTTTACTGGAATATCAAACACATTTACCCTTACTAATCAGGGAACTAATGTCGCTGGAATTTCAAATGAAGGTGCAATTGTTCTCATAAATGATATCTTCCAAACTTCTGGTCTTAATGATAATTATGAACTTGAAGAAAGTGTTGGAGTTACTTCAATCACCTTTGTTGGTACTGGTAGAACAACACAGTCAGCATTCCTTGAATCAATGGGGAGAGAAGTTGGGGTTTCTAGTTTTCCAAGAGGAGGAATGATCGTTTCTGTTGGATCTAGTGAAGGATTTGGATATCAACCTCTCGTTGCTGCAGGAGGAACTGCTACAGTATCTGCAGGAGGAACAATCTCAGCGATTTCAATCGGCAATTCTGGTTCTGGATATAGAGTAGGAATTCAAACGATTGTAAATGTTAGTGTTGGAACTACGTCAGTGACAGGTTCAAATCTGGTTGCAATAGGAACCGCATCTATTGTTAATGGTAATATTACTGGAGTAACTATTACTAATCCTGGATCTGGATATACTACTACCAATCCACCATTTGTTGTTTTTGATTCTCCACGCTCTTATTCATCAATTCCTCTTCAGTACAGTTCTTTCTCTTCAGGAATAGGAACCGGCGCATCTATTGACATTGTAGTTGGTCAAGGATCTAGTATTATTGATTTCAACTTGACAAATACTGGATATGGTTATGGTGATGGCGAAATTTTAACTATTCCTACTGGAAATCTTACTGGAATCCCAACAACATCATCTTTTGGTTCAACTGAGTTCCAAATTCAAATCGAAAAAGTAATTAGAGACGAGTTTACTGGATGGTCTCTTGGTGTTCTTGAGACTTTGGATAATGTTAATTCCTTTATTGACGGGACAAGAACAGACTTCCCATTAATTAGAGCTGGGCAAAACATTGCAATTATGAAGTCTAAGGGATCTAAGATCGAATTAGATCACCTTCTTCTCATCTTTGTAAATAGCATATTACAAAAACCTAAAGTTGCATACGAATTTAACGGAGGTTCTTTAGTAACATTTAAAGAAGCACCAAAGGTTGGTGATGATATTAAGATTGTATTCTATAAAGGAAGTGGAGATAATCTTGATGTTATTGATAGAGAGGTTATTGAAACTATCAAGTATGGTGATGAAGTAACACTAAATTATGATCAAGATAAAGGTCAAAAGTCTTATTTGCAAGAAAATGCAAGAACAATAAGCACAGTCACTTCTATAGATTCTGCAAATACTCTTCCATATTATGGACCAGGTAATACTAGAGACACAAATTTGAAAAGACCTATTACTTGGTGCAGACAGACCCAAGATAAGATTATTAATGGCCAAGAAGTTGGCAAAGATAGGGAAATCTATGAACCAGTGATTACTCCATGTGCAAATATCATTAAATCTGTTGGTATTGGATCTACTGTCATTTATGTTGATAGACTAAGACCTCTGTTTAATCTTGAAAGTGAATCTCAAGATGCTTCATTTAGAAATGCTGTGCAAAAACAAGTAACATTTATTTCATCTAAAGTAACTGTTGCGGCTGCAGCAACTGCTGTAGTTTCTACTGCGGGAACTATATCTTCTGCAGTTATTTCCACTGGAGGAGTTGGTTATTCAACAACTCCTGAAGTAAGTATTGGTATGGGATCTACGAGAGCAACTGCTACCGCCATTGTTAGTGGTGGAGTTGTAACTGGAGTAGCAATCAGCAATCCAGGTGCTGGATATACCACATCAACTCCACCAAGTGTTCTTATCGCTCCTCCAACACAAGAAACAGAAACCTGCAAGGTTTTCTCTTATTCTGGAGATTCTGGTGTTGTTGTTGGATTTGGAACAACATCGATTGGATCAATAAATGAACTTATCTTAGAATTCCACATCCCATATGATTCTGTATTGAGAAACACCGATTTGGTTGGTTCTGCAACAACATTGAGTGGAATATCTACTGGAGATTACTTTACCATATTTAATTCTAATGTCTCTATTGGGGCAACTGGATCACCTCTCACATCTTTTGATACCTCCAATAACATAATAGGAATTACAACATCATATATTGATTCAGTATTCCAAGTAAAATCTGTACAAATAGTTTCTAGAAGTATCGGTGGAATATCTACCAATGTTGTAAGAATAAATTCTGGAGTTACTGGAGTATCGACCATTGGTTTTAGTTCGACTACAGAATTCTTTGATTCTGCAAACTTTACTTTTGATGATTCTGGTATATTGACTTTTGCTGGTGGAATATCTACATCAAATTACTTCGCTGAATTTAGTTGGGGTAAACTTATACTTGATTCTAGAAATAAACAACTATCGCATGAAGCAAGGACTTTGAACGGATTCTCAGGTCTATCAACTTCAGATTCAATATCTAGAACAAGATACCTTAGATTCAAAAACAATACCCATTCAATATAAATATTTTTAAACCCAAAGAATAATGGCAAGACAGGGAATAGGGACGGGTACATTACCCAACGATGGAACAGGCGATACCTTAAGAGCTGGTGCTGCAAAGGTTAATGATAACTTTTCCGAAATTTATACTTATTTTGGAGATGGTAACAATTTAACCTTTACTGAAGGTGGTGTTGGTATCAATACCGTAGGTGGTTCTGCTGGAACTGGCGCTACTATCCTTGACTTTCGTGGACCTGGGATTTCGGCAGTTACTGTTAATTCTGGTATTGCTACACTCCTTATCACTGGAGGAGGTGGCAGTAGTGGTGTTATAGTTCAAGATGAGGGTAGTACACTACCAACAACTGCCACTACATTGAACTTTGTAGGTAGTGCAGTTGCTGCAAGTGGAACTGGAGCAACTAAAACTATCACCATTGCTGGAGGTGGTACTCCTTATACTAATAGTGACGTTGATACACATTTAAACGTAGGGTCTGCAACTACCAATCAAATTTTGAGTTGGACTGGTAGTGATTATGCATGGGTTACTGATCAAACAGGTGGTGGTAGTGGAATTGACACTAGTGATGTAAGAACAAACTCCTTAGAAGTTTATACTGGTGTAAGCACATTCGTTGGTTATGCGGCTACTTTTGCTGCTCAGTTCTCTGGCAATATCTTTATTGATGCTGGTGTTTATGCAATGTTTGGTAACACTATTGACAAATTTTCAATTAGAAATACTACAGGAAAGAGTCAATTAATTAGCGGACAAAATGGTGGAAATGTTGAGATTCTTTCACAACAAAGTGGAAGTGTAATTAAAATTGGTAAGTACTCTGGTGGCGCAAACGATATTGCACTGTTTACGGTTGATGCAGGCGTTGAGCTTTTCCACAATACTGCGAAGAAGTTTGAAACCCTTAGTACGGGTGCAACAATTACAGGAACTACTTTTTCAAATCAATTAAGTGTTTCTGGTCTTTCTACACTTTCTAATGTAACTGTTGGTGGTGCATCAACAGAAATGATTGTTGGTGGTGATTTAAGAGTTACTGGAATTATTACCACTGGAACAGGTTCTGTTACAATTGATGGTAATACAAATGAGATAATTGTTGGCACTGGTGTTACTATTCAGGGTAATACTGGTATTGTAAGTGCCACTGAGTTTGAATCTCATCGTCTTACAATTTCCAAAAATAATGCAACAATTGCTGGAACTTCAGGAACTACTGGTAATATTAAGTTAATTGGCGGAGCTCCATTTTTCTATGATGGAACTTTCTGGAGAGAGTTTGTCCTTTCTTCTGGAACACCAGTATCAGTACCTGAAGATACTGAATGGGATAATACTATTTTTAGAAATGACTTTGATACTTCATTGACAGATCAAAGATTTGGACAAACAATTTATGTTGGTACTAGTAATGTTGATTTGGTTACATCGCCAGTTAAGATTGGTACAAAATCAGCAAGAATTGGATATCCAAATAATGGAAGTTTGTTGTATTCAAAGAGAAGTGAATATGATTTTACAGGTACATGGACTATAGAAGGTTGGTTCTATCTGGATGGAAATCCCGCTGGAACAAACGTCAATGCAACACCATTAGTTTTTCACACAGGCACGCATATTTATACTTTTGGACTTGCTGTAGACTATTTAAACGGCGTTATTAATTTTAGATGGTACAATAACCAATCCTCTACTCATAGTTTTGCATCCACCACCAATGGAACTTTATTAGGAGCATACGCCGCCGGCATCCTTAATGGTGTATGGTGTCATCTTGCTCTTACTAGGAACGCAACAACTGGAGCACTTCACCTCTTTGTAAATGGTGTTGAGAGTAATAATACTTCTTCAAATCAAGTTGTTGATAATGATATACCAGCATTCCAAAATGGTTATGAACTTGCTTTTGGATATGCTAAATTAAGCAGCACTAATGCTATTTACATGGATGGATTCATCGATGATGTAAGAATATCTACTGTTGAGAGATACACAGCTAATTTCACTCCACCAACAACTGCATTACCAATTACTGGTACTGCCGGAACAACATATGTACTCCCAGGTAGTTATCAAGGTGAAGTTGCACTTGGAACGACTACTGCAACTTGGACGGGAGACACAGGAGTAACTGCAAGTCGTGTTGCTGCTGGTCAATATAGACTTACCTTTGCTAGCAACTATAACAACTCTACTGATTATGTTGTTAATGCTACTATGAATGACCATGTACCAGTGACCACAGCTATTGGTATTGGTGTTAGTAGATTTACCTCACATGCTGATTTCTTTGTGAATAGGGTAAGTGATGGTGTCGGTATACAATCAGGTAGTCTGGCAATAGATGTCCAGAAAAAGTGATCTTTATCCTTAATAAATAACAAAAAAGTCCTAATAAAATGGCAGCGATAATTACTGACCAAGTAAGAATATTAAACGCAAAGAATTTTGTTGCGGGAATTGCTAATGCTAGTAATTCCTATTATTCTTTCATCGGGTTACCAAACTCAAACGATTATTCTTCTAGTTGGAATGATTCACCTCCTGCACCGAAAGATAATTTTGATCAGGAGAATGATTATTGGAATACTATGATCGCATTGAAGAAAATCAATACTGATGATGTGAGGCAAGTCATTCCAAAAAGAATTTGGTCTTCTGGAACAACTTATGACATGTATCGTCATGACTACAGCAGATCAAATACAGCTCCTGTTTCTGGTTCCACCAATTTATATAATTCAAATTTTTATGTATTGAATAGTGACTATAGAGTTTATATTTGCTTACAAAACGGAACAGATCCAGAAAATACTTTAGGTAGACCTTCTCTTGATGAACCAACTTTTGTTGATTTAGAACCAAGATCAGCGGGGACTAGTGGAGATGGATATATCTGGAAATACCTCTATACTATCAAACCTGCAGATATTGTAAAATTTGAATCAACCGATTTTATGCCAGTGCCCACCAATTGGAGCACTTCTAACGATACTGCTGCTGTAAGAGATAATGCGGTAGATGGATCTATTAAAATTATATCTATCACAAATCGTGGAGTTGGTTTAGGAACAGCAAATCAAACATATACTAGAGTTCCCATTTCTGGAGATGGTATTGGTGCTGAATGTACCGTTACTATTAATGGTGATAGTAAAATTGGAGAAATAACCATATCTGCTCAAGGATCTGGTTATACTTTTGGAAATGTTGATCTTGTTGCAGGTGGTGTTCCAACAGGAACTACTAGGCCAACTTTTGATGTCATCGTTACTCCACAGGGCGGGCATGGAGCAGACATCTATAGAGAATTGGGTGCATATAGTGTATTGATGTATTCAAGAATTGAAAATGATAATGAAAATCCAGATTTTATTACAGGAAATCAATTCTCAAGAATAGGAATAGTACAAAATCCAGAATCTCCAACTTCAAGTAATATTTTAACATCTGATAAGGCAAGTGCTGTAACTGCTTTAAAATTAGTTGGTACTGGATATAGTGAAGCAACTTTTACCGCAGATTCCTTTGTTATTCAAACTGTAGGAACTGGTCAAACCGCAGTGGGTAGAGTTATCAATTATGAACAAACTACTGGTGTTTTAAAACTGTGGCAAGATAGAAGAGTTGCAGGATTTAGTACTGTAGGAACTGCACAAACAAATCCAACATATGGATATGAACTTAGATCATTTACAGGATCTCCAACTGGTAATGGAAGCAGAAATATCACTCCTACAACTGGTCTTACATTAAGTATTGACAATACTTTTAACGACAACAAAACGACGATAAATAATCGTACATATTATCTTGGGATGGATTTTGTTACTGGTGTTGCTGCTCCAGAAGTAAAACAACACTCCGGAAATATTATATACGTAGATAATAGACCATCTATCACAAGATCGTCGAATCAAAAAGAAGACATAAAAGTTATCTTGCAGTTCTAAAGAATTATGCCCCAGCAAACGAATTTAAACGTAGCACCATATTTTGACGACTTTGATCCGACAAATGATTACCATAAGGTGCTTTTTAAACCTGGATATCCGGTTCAGGCAAGAGAACTATCGACTCTGCAATCTATTCTGCAGAATCAAATAGAGAAGTTTGGACAGCACTTTTTCAAAGAGGGTGCAAAAGTTATTCCAGGAAACACAGGATATTCTCAATTATATTATGCAGTTCAGTTAACAAACACATATCAAGGTGTTCCTGTTGAAGCATATATTGATCAGTTAGTTGGGGCAACTATTACTGGACAGACTTCTGGAGTTACTGCTACGGTTGATAATGTTTTATATTCTGCAGATTCCGAAAGAGATAATTTAACTCTATATGTAGCATATAAGGGATCTTCTACTAGAGATAATGCAACTCAAACTTTTAGTGATGGCGAAGAATTAATTTCTAATCAAGTAATTGCATCAGGGCTTCTTGGCAACTCTGTTATAAATCCAGGAACTCCTTTTGCACGTACAATACCATCTGGATCATCAGCAACTTCTTCTGTTTTTCAAATTGAAGCTGGGGTGTATTTTGTTCGTGGAAATTTTGTAAATGTAAATAGAGAGTCTTTAATTTTAGACCAATATTCAAATACTCCTAGTTATAGAGTAGGTTTATTTGTATCAGAGGAAATTGTAAATTCCAACGCTGATGAGTCTCTGAATGATAATTCTCAGGGATTTAATAATTATGGAGCTCCTGGAGCAGATAGATTAAAAATTTCATTGTCGCTCTTCAAGAAATCATTAACCGATTTTAATGATGATAATTTTATTGAATTAGCCACAATTGTTGATGGTGTTCTTCAAACTTCTCAAGTTAAAAGAGGAAGTGCTGGAAGAGGTGGTGCAGTATTTTATGATGATTTATCAGATGTTCTTGCAAGAAGAACTTTTGATGAAAGTGGACATTATATTGTAAAACCGTTTAATGTCTCAATTATTAACTCATTAAACAATAATAGAGGAAATCAAGGATTTTTAGATGCTGGTAAATTTAGTCCTAGTGGAACTCCAGTATCTGATGATTTGGCACTTTGCAGAATAACTCCTGGTAAGGCTTATGTGAAGGGATATGAGATTGAAACAATCGCTCCAACATTTATTGATGTAGATAAACCAAGAGTAACCAGAACTATTGAAGATCAATTCTTTCAATATAATACTGGACCAACAGTAAGACTTAATAGTGTTTATAGATCTCCAAGCGTAGGTGTTGGAAATACCTTTGTATTAAGCTTAAGAGATCAAAGAGTGGGTGTAAACTCAGAAACTCCTTCAGGAAAGGAAATTGGACTAGCTAGAGTCTTTGATTTTAAATTAGAATCAGGATCATATGATACTGCATTCCCCAAACTTAATGAATGGGGTGTATCTTTGTATGATATTCAACCATTTACTGAATTGACACTTAATCAATCAATTGATTTAACTGTTCCTGTATATGTTGAAGGAAATAGCAGCGGAGCAACAGGATTTTTAAGAAGTTCTGTAAATGCAGGTACTGCAGTAACCGTTTATGATAAAAAAGGACAATTCCTTGAGAATGAAGTTTTAATTTTTAGAAGTGGAATTTCTACTCAAAGAATTACAGAAAATAGAACTGTTAGTAATATTACATCATATGGTATTAGTGATGTAAAATCTGTCTATTCAAATACTGGAATTGTTGGTGGTACAAACGGAAATCCAACCGTAGGTATCAATACTTTTAGTGCAAATGTTATCCAATCAATTAGTGATTCAGTAGAAAATGTTGCAAGTATTACTGCTGTAAGTGCTGGTGTAGCAACTATAACTTCTGTAAGTCCTAGAATTCCTGGTATTTTAAAAGTAAATGATTTGCTTGAGTTCTCAAATTTAAGTATCTCAGAGACTTTACCAATAGTTGTTAGAGTAACAGAAGTTGCATCATCAAGCGTAACAGTCGAAGCAGTAGCATCTGTTGAGGGTGAAGTAGCAGGAACACTCCCATCTACTCCATTCACTATGGCACAAGGTGAGTTAAAGATCCTTACTAGTGCTTTAGATATATCCTCTGATAATACTCTTTATACTCCTTTCCCCAAACAAAATATTGCGGCAGTAGATCTTACCGATGCTTCTCTTAGTATTAGAAAGACCTTCACTATTGATATCGCAGCTAATCAAATTGCTGGATCGAGTTTAATCACTCTCACATTACCTGAAGGAGAATCCTATCTTCCATTTACCAATGAAAGATATACTTTGACCAGATCTAATGGATTAATTGAAGTATTGACAGCAGATAAGTTTACTTTTAGTTCCAATGGAAGAGAGATTCAAATTAGAAATCTTTCTAATGATGATACTGGTGCTAAATTAACTGTTACTGTAGAAAAAAGAAAAGTAAAATCCAAGAAGAAAGTAAAAAATAGAGTTAGAAGCGTTATTATTGATAAATCCATTAGTCCAGCATCTGGAATTGGATCTACAACTATAAATGATGGATTGACGTATGGAAATTATCCTTTCGGTACAAGAGTTCAGGACAAAGTTATTTCCTTGAATTCTCCAGACATTATTGAAATTCATGGTATCTTTGAATCTGCAGATTCAAATCCATCCTCATTTGGATCTCCTTCAATGGAGTTAGTTCAACTTAATGGGCCTACTGCAACTACTACAGATATGCTCTTAGGTGAACTTTTTGTTGGTCAAACGAGTGGTGCCTCTGCAGTTGTTAGTGAAGTTGTTAACAATACAACAATAAGATATATTAGCAAAAATAATTTTAAATTTGTAGAAGGAGAAACTATTATAGGTCAAGAAACTGAAGTTGGTGGTGTTATCAGTGATCTTGATACATCTGCTTTTGATATCTCAACAAATTATACCTATAACTCAGGACAGAAAAAAACTTTCTACAATCATGGATTTTTAACAAGAAATTCTGATGTAGAACCTCCTTCTAAGAAAATAAAAATTTATTTCAAAAGTGCTTCCTTTGATGCTACAGATACTGGAGATATTGTAACAGTAGATTCTTATAATGATTTTAATTATTCAACAGAGATCAAATCTATTGATGGTTATATGAATACTGATATTATTGATTTAAGACCAAGGGTTAGTCAATATACAACCACTACAGGATCTAGATCTCCGCTAGAGTTTCTTGGTAGAACTTTTAACACTGTTGGAAATTCAGTACCCAATATTTTAGCATCAAATGAAAACATCTTCTTAGATTATTCATATTATCAAGGAAGAATTGATAGGTTGTATTTAAATAAAGATGGTAAATTCCAAATGAAGTTTGGACTTCCGTCAGATAATCCAGTAAGTCCAAACCCAGTTGATGATGCAATTGAAATTGCAGAGATTAGATATCCACCCTATCTCCACAATGTACAGCAGGTATCTATTAACTACCTGAAGTATAAGAGATTCCAGATGAAGGATATCAAAAAACTGGAAGAAAGAATTAGAAATCTGGAGTATTATACTTCATTATCAATGCTGGAATCAAACACAGCAAATATGTTTGTTCCAGATAGTGATGGATTAAACAGATTTAAATCAGGATTCTTTGTTGATAATTTCTCATCATTTAAGACTCAAGATTATTTCCTATCAAGAAAGAATAGTATTGATCAAACTCACAAATTGATGAGACCGTCTCATTTTACAACTTCGGTTGATTTAATGACTGGACCTGTGATTGATGTTGATCAAACAGCAGATAAAAGAACCTCTGTAGTTGAAGGTGTTAATGTAAGAAAACAAAATGATATTATTAGCCTTGAATATTCAGAGGTTGAATATGTAAAACAAACCTTCGCAACAAGGACTGAAAGTGTTACTCCGTTCCTTATTAGTTTCTGGCAAGGAACTATTTCTCTTGTACCTTCATCGGATAACTGGGTAACTCAAAATAGAATTGAAGCCGCAACTATTGATGTTCCTGGAAACTATGCTCAGGTCATGGCAGAAGCAGAGGAGCAATTTAATGTTGATCCACAAACTGGATTTGCTGCTACAATTTGGAATTCTTGGGAAACTAATTGGACTGGTGCTACTAGTGTGGTTAGAGAAACTAGACAAAGAGTAGATCATACTGGATTTGGACCTAGATTTGGTAGAGGTGGATGGATTAATGGTGGTAGTGGTGTTGCTCAGTGGGTTCAACAATCTAGGGCACAAACAGTTGAAGAAACTCTTGAAACAGTAACTCAAACAGGAGTTTCTAGTAGAACAGGAACAACAACAATGGTTGTTGAAGAGTTTGAAGAAATTGATGCGGGAGATAAGGTTCTCAGTACCGAGATAATTTCTACTGTCAGGTCTAGAAATGTAGAATTTTATGCAAATAACTTAAAACCAACCACAAGAATTTATGCATTCTTTGATGGTAAAGATGTTACTAAGTATTGTGTTCCTAAACTTATTGAAATTGAAATGAAATCTGGAGTATTCCAGGTTGGAGAAACTGTATCGGGTAGAGTTCTTAATCTCGGTTTATCCGAAGAAGGAAGAGACACCAATCCTTCTATTAACTTTAGAGTTGCTCAGTCTAATCATAGAAGGGGTGATTATGATTCTCCAACAGAAACATATCCAAATAATCCATATGTAACTGGAAATATTGGCATTCCAGAGACGTATTCTTCAACATCTACCATATTAAATGTAGACACGTTCTCTCTTGCAAATCAACCACAAGGAAGTTTCTTTGGACACATTCAAACAGGAATGACCTTAGTTGGAGAAACTAGTGGTGCTGAAGCAACTGTAACTAATTTAAGACTTGTTACCGACATTTCTTCTGCTCTTGGTGGTAGTTTCTTTATTCCAGATCCATCTAATAGAGATAATCCAACTTTTGAAACTGGAACGAATACATTTACCTTGACAAATGATCCAGATAATGATCAAAATGCTGCTACTACAATTGGAGAAGAAGCATATCCAACTTCAGGAAGTTTGGAAACTGTACAAGGACAGATTATTTCTGTTAGAAACGCAAGAATTGAAAACAGACAAGAATTTGAATCAGAACTTGTCAACAGAACTCTTGATACGGAAGTTGTTTCCTCCAGAAATATTGGTGAGGCTATTATAAGCGAAACAGTTGTTGGATGGTATGATCCTCTAGCACAATCATTCCTAGTTCAAGAATCACCTGGCGTATTCTTGACCAAGTGTGATGTATTCTTCCGTACAAAGGATGATTCAAACGTTCCAGTTAGATTCCAACTGAGAACAATGAAAGATGGTTTCCCAACACCAAATGTATTGCCGTTCTCTGAGGTGGTTTTACATCCAGAAGAAGTTATTACTTCAGATGATGGTACTGTCGCGACAACTATTGAATTTGAAGCACCAGTTTATCTGGAAGGAAATGCCACTGAATATGCAATTTGTTTGATTTCTAACTCTACAAAGTATAGTGTTTATATTTCTAGAGTTGGTGAAAATGATATTATCAGCGACACATACATCTCTAACCAACCCACACTTGGATCTTTGTTCAAATCACAGAACGCATCTACATGGGAAGCAAGTCAGTGGGAAGATCTCAAATTTACTCTCTATAGAGCAGAATTTGAAACAACTGGAAGTATCGAACTTTATAGCCCAGAACTTGATGAAGGTAACAAACAAATTGCTACTCTAGTACAGAATCCAATCAATGTTGTTTCAAAACAAATTCGTGTTGGACTTGGAACTACTGTTCATGATGTTAATTATGAACTTGGAAATACTTTCTTCCAAGGTTCATCTTCAAAACCAACTGCAACTGGTAATCTTGTAGGAGTTGCTGCAAGTGCTACTGGAACATTGACTATCACAAATCCAGGTATTGGTTACACACCAGCAGACGGAACTGCAGGATTCTCTAATGTAAATCTAGTTACTGTTTCTGGAACTGGTGTAAATGCAACTGCAAACATTACCATTCAAAATGGAGTTGCTATTGCGGCAACAATTACTGGTGATGGAGGAAATGGATACCAGATTGGTGACGTGCTGACTCTTGGAAATATTGGAGTTGCTAGTGTTGGTAGAAATGTTAGATTTACTGTAGCAGGAATTGGTTTAACAACACAATTAATACTTGATAATGTTCAAGGTGATTTTGCGGTTGGTGCTGCTGGAACTATCAAATTTATTAATAACGCTGGTATTTCAACAGAACTTAATGGACTAACTGGTGGCGGTGATGTTACAATTCCTACTGGTGGAATAACTGAAGTCTCTGATGGTATTCACATTAAGGTAAACCATAAGAATCATGGTATGAATTTTGATGATAACATCGTTAGAATATCTGGAGTTCTACCCGACATTAAACCAACAAAACTCACTGTTGCATATGATAAAGCATCTACAGATCCAATAACAGTCTCAGATGCGTCTACATTTAGCAGTTTTGAAGGAGTTGGTATTGGTACAACTAATACAGGTTTACTTTTGATTGGAGAAGAACTGTTAGAATATACTTCTTCTACTGCTACTACAATCGGCGGAATTACAAGAGGTGTTCTTACAAAGTCATATCCAGTTGGAACTAAAGTTTATAAGTATGAACTTGGTGGAGTAAGTCTCGCAAGAATTAATAGAGCACATACTCTAAGTGCAGCTACTGTACCTGATCCAATTACCTTGGATTCATATCATATCAAACTTGATATGGCTCAAAAGTATGGCAATGGTAATACAGATTCTCTTGGTGCTACTAATAATGCTGATAGGAGTGTTAATACACCTTTCAACAAATTATTCATTGGAGGAAACAAATCGACTGGTGGAGAAAACGTAAAAGCAACTCAAAATATTGCATTTGAAGGTATTAAACCACTCGTTCATAATATGACAGTTGAAGGAACTACTCTCACAGCAACTGTTAGGACCACCACTGCTCAAAGTATCAGCGGAGATGAAATTCCATATGTAAATGCTGGATTTGAAGATATTACTCTTAACCAGAATAATTACTTCAATACTCCTAGAGCAATTTTCTCTAAAGAAAATGAGGATGCTAAGTTGGATTCCTTGACGGGCAATAAGTCACTTCAAATGAGACTTTTGCTTGGAACAACTAATACTAAAGTAACTCCACAAATTGATCTCCAAAGATGCAGTCTTGAAACGTTCTCAAATAGAATTAATAGTGAGATTACAAATTATGCAACGGATCCTAGAGTAAATAGTCTCTTTGATGATCCAAGTGCATGTCAATATATCTCCAAAGAGATAACTCTTGACAGCCCTGCTTCTTCTATAAGAATCATGCTCGATGCTCATGTCAATCAAGAAAGTGATATTAGAGCATTCTATTCTACAAGTGCTGACCCTGGATTTGAACCAATCTTTATACCATTCCCAGGTTATGCTAATTTGAATACAAGAGGTGATATTATCAACGAAGAAGATAGTGATGGAACACCAAATGTATTTGTTGAATCTTCGTCAAGACAAGGATTTAAGTATGAAGATTTTGAATTTAAAGAGCATGTGTTTGAAATTGATAAACTTGCCTCGTTTAGATCTTACAGAATCAAGATTATTCTTGCTTCAACAAGTCAAGTACTTGTTCCAAAAGTAAAAAATTTACGAGTAATTGCCTTCGCATAAAATGGATATCTATTCTGTTAAAGGTCATAAGGATCTCGCCAGAGATCCTGAAACCAATACTATTGTAAATGTAAATAGACTTGAGTATGAGCAATACATTGCCAAAAGAAAAGCAAAATCTGAAAAGAATCAACAAGTACAGACAATGGAAGAAGACCTTGCTAATGTAAAAAATGAACTTAATGAAATCAAGTCATTACTAAAGGAGTTAATTAATGGACCCAAATAAAATTGAGATAAAAGGTTTAGAAAAATCTTTTGCGTATCAAAAGATTGCATCTGAGATAGATAGTTGTGATGACCGTGACATGCTAAAAAATATTGCAAAGTCTTTTGCAAAACTATATTATAAACAGCAAGAAACAATCGCAATTCTAGGATAATAAAATGCCCAGTAGAAATATAACTTTTGATCCAGACTTAGGTGTACCCTATGGCACTAATTTAACAATATATGGTGGGGCTAATTTTAGTACTACCTTTAATGTGACAACTGCGGCAAATACAGCGTTTGATTTAACTGACTACACTGGATCTAGTGCTATTTCTAAAAGTGTTTCTGTTGGAGCAACCTTAGGAATAACAACATCTTTTACTGTTGGTATTACTAGTGCTCTGGGAGGAAAACTAAATATATCTCTTGGATCAACTGCAACTAGAAGCCTTGCGGAAGGTAGATACGTTTATGATGTATTAGTAAGTAGTGGATCAACCACATATACTTTAGTAAATGGAAATATTATGGTAGTTCCTCCCGTTTCATCAGCACCCTAAATACAGTTAGGAAA
>Ga0163109_10000643_pt1 | contig 27914 bp, 22 predicted proteins | sample CRUFie1St13metaG_FD_108704 | JGI IMG/M metagenome (GOLD analysis project Ga0163109, IMG submission 108704) | Marine microbial communities from the Costa Rica Dome - CRUD Field 142mm St13 metaG | ecosystem: Environmental > Aquatic > Marine > Oceanic > Photic zone | place: Costa Rica: the Eastern...
GCCGATCAGGAGATCATCGGTTTATTTGAACTTGCACTAAAGCTCGATCCAAAACAAATTACGGCATTAGGATCACTGGGAATAATTGCTTTCGAGGAGGGCAATTTTCAGCGATCGTTGGATTTATGGACACGGATGCTCGGCCAATTGCAATCGGGTTCGGCAGAGGCTGAAGCAATTAAGTTAGGGATCGTCCGAGCGAGGGAACGCTTAGGGCAAAAAACCGCGGAGAAGTTGGCACTTGGAAGTGCCGAAATTCAACTATCTGTTTCGCTAAGCCAAGCCATTCCAGAGAGCTTAAAGAATGCGACGGTGTTTTTGTTTGCTAAAGAGGTTGGCGGATCACCGCGGCCGATCGTTGCTCGCCGTTTGTCTGTAAACGAGTTACCGCTCACTGTAACGCTTTCGAATCATGACGCTCTCATGGGGGGCCAACTGCATCCCGGGCTGACCGTTGAAATCATGGCGCGACTAACGGTAGGTGATGCTGCTGGTAGCCGGGGGGATTGGATGGGTGGCCCTATTATTCTCACGTTGGACAGAGAAAATCGAACTAGCCTTCAGTTGAAACCCTAGTCGAAAAAGTTTCGCACACTGTTTGAAATGATCTGGCACTTTAGCTCAAATGATCTTGCGTTTTAGGATAAGCGGTTCATACTGTATTGAGTACTGACGGATCAGTCGCGAGTTAGAGTCATGGTAGACGGATTGACATATATTCCATTCCAGCCGGGTCCCGGTCTGGTTGAGAACATAGCATCACATATCGAACATCAGATTGTCGCTGGTATTCTCCGGTCTGGCGATCGCATTCAAGAATCGCGAATCGTCGGCCAACTTGCTGTGTCCCGTGGATCTGTTCGGGAATCGTTTAGGGTACTGGAGGGCAGGCGTCTCATTGATGTTATCCCGAGGAAAGGTGCCGTGGTAACGAGCTTGAACCCAAGTCGTGTAAAAGATATTACATCGGCTTTGCCGTCGGTTATGACACCAGTAGTATTAGAGCTCGGTTCAATTTGGTCCGAGCAGTGTTCATATGCACTACGTCAATCAATGGAACGGTCTGAGTCCAAGTTTGGTTGTGTGAATCCGGTCTGTGTTCTAGAGACTCTCTGCCAGTTGCATCCAAATGTGGTTTATGGGGAATTACTTGACGATCTCATCCCTACATTCGACCGTGTTTTTTCAAAATTAGTAAGGTTGAATATTCTTGGAGTTCAATCACTCGACGTTTTGGTACGGAGGCAACTAATTCCAGCACTTGACGCACAAAAATCGGAGGATGCGATTAGACTGGTTACCGAGCTTTGTCGAACTCTTGAACGTAAATATCTTGAAACTCTTGAGCGCACTGGATAGCTTTCTGATTACAGCTTAGTGGAAGTTCGATCATTTGCGTTTAAAAAATATCAAACTTGCAGGGTTTAAATCGTTTGTAGACCCTACAACAGTTCCATTTCAATCGAATATGACAGCTATCGTCGGTCCAAACGGATGCGGTAAGTCTAATGTGATTGACGCAGTGCGTTGGGTGATGGGTGAGTCCAGCGCGAGACACCTGCGAGGTGAATCTATGACTGACGTCATATTTAATGGTTCCACAAGCCGAAAACTGGTGTCGAGAGCCTCGATCGAGCTAGTTTTCGATAACTCTGAAGGACGCGCCGCTGGAGAGTTTGCCAAATTTGCCGAAATTGCGGTCAAAAGGGAAGTCAGTCGCGAAGGGCAATCTAAATATTTCTTGAATGGTACTTCTTGCCGCCGACGAGACGTCACAGATTTATTTTTAGGAACTGGTCTTGGACCGCGTTCATACGCAATCATTGAGCAGGGCATGATCGCCCGAATTGTTGAGGCAAAGCCAGAAGAGCTCAGAAACTATGTTGAAGAAGCTGCAGGTGTGTCGAAATACAAAGAGCGCCGCAGAGAAACTGAGAGCCGAATATCTAGAACTCGGGACAATCTAGATCGATTAGATGACCTATCAGATGAATTAGGGCGGCAGTTAGATCGGTTGAAGCAACAGGCAGATGCCGCGGAGCGCTATAAAACACTGAAGGCTGAATCTCGGAAGCTTGAATCTTTAATACTTTGGTACCAGCAACAAGATCAGAAAGACAAGCAAAAATCAATATTACACTCAAAGTCTGAATGCCAGAGGTACCTGGATCAATTGGCGAGCGCACTGTCGAGCAACGAGCGTGCGCGCGTTAAAGCCCTAGTAGCCAGAGAAGACGCGAATCAGGAACTTGAGAAGGCGAACACAGCTTTCTATACGCACGCCGCGACACTTTCGCGTCTAGAGACCAGTAAAGAGTCGTATCATGAGCAGATTAGGCAGCTCGGTGCTAATCGAGCGCGCATCGAGACGGAAATTAGTGATCTTCAACAACTGATCGTGACAGATCGTAATGAGGGTATTACTGCCGCGCAGAGACAATCAACACTGTCACCCGAGCTGGAAAAGATCGGTACGGATCTCGAGGCGATCGAGGACTCCATCCGCAACAGCGAAGATGACCTAAATACCTTAGACGCAGAACTAGGGCACTTGTCGAGTGAATTTGGCCGACTGGAATCTGAGCTCACGCGGCTTGAAACCGCAAAGAAAGGTCTCGATCGCCAGAAGGGTCTCGATACAGCACGACTACAGGACATTGGGCAAGCCCTATCTGAACTTACAGATACTGATCCGAGTTTGATATCTGAAATGCAATTGAACGTGTCAGAGCTCTTTAAGCGTATTGAAAAGGAAAAAATAGAGTTTTCTGAACTTCAGTTGGCGGCTGATCAGAACCAAAATCTGGTTTTAGATGAAGAAGAATCACTACGACGTCTGCAGGGACTGCTTCAAACAGCTGAGGCTGAGTTAGATAAGGCCCGTCGAATTATCGAGGCCGAGACTCGGATTGATAGCCGTGAGATCAGTGCATGGGTGGCCCAGCAGACGTCGATAATTGGACGTGTAGTCGAGCATATTCAAATACCAGCACAAGATCGTTCCGCGTTTGAGGCAGCCTATCCTGAGTTGCTGGGCGCGTTTGTCTCGGAAAATTTCGAGTCACTAAAATTTGAGAGTATGCCGTTAGGTCTCCGTGTTGTTTCGGACGATTATTTAAATGCTTTGCCGAAGCACATAAAAAAAGTAGACGCATTCCAAGTAACTAATCACGAAAGATATACGGAATCGGGTCTCCGTTTTGGTCCAGGATGGGTCGAGCGAATCATTGGCAGGGCAACAGGAATATTGGATTTAAAAGCAAGATTACCTGATCTTGAACAGAATCAACTAGCGATTTCGCGTCAGGTGAACGACATAGAGGAACAACTGGGACAAGCTCGTGATGAACAAAATTTGGCCCAAGGTCAGTTGAGAGTCAAGTCAGACCTTCTCCAAGCGCTTGAAAAAGAATCCGGCCAGTTGTCCAACCGTCTGGCGGGCCTCGAGGCAAGAGATCAGGAGATAACCTCAAGCCGTCAAAGGTTGGAGCGAGAGAAAAAATCGCTACTTGATGCGCGCCTTCAGGCGCAAGAAGAGCAGTCCGATCTTGATCGACAATCAGAAGAGCTGACTCGGCTAAAGGTATCGATCCAAGAGCAAATAAACCCATTGCGTCAATCCTTCGATAACTACAAAGCAGAACTTGGTAGACTCCGTGACGAGCGTAATGAAATGACGAACATGCGCTCAGACCTGCGCGTAGAAATTGAGCGACTATCTGGAATCAAATCCAGAACAGATAAGCAGGTAGAGCGCCTCGAAAACCAGTTATTTGGTCTTCAGAGAGAGCTTGAGATACTTAGTCAAAATTCAGCAAACTTGATGCAAAGTCCCGGGGCCAGTGACGAAGACCTCAAAGCCGCAGTTGCTAAAAGTCAGAAGCTGGAGCAAGAACTTCAGTCAGCCCGAGAAATACTTGGCGAAAAAGATCAGCTTCTTAGAGAGCTCGAGGGCCAGCGAGTCTCGATCGAGCATGATCGAGAATCACGATCACAGCGGATGAGCGAAATTCGCTTAACAGAGCAGGCAATTGAGATCGAGTTAAACCGACTAAATGATGAATTGAAGTCCCGGGGAGCGGATGAAATTGATCTCTTTGAAGTTGACAGCCGGTTTCAAAATAGACCTACCGCAGAAGCTGAGCTCGACCGGATTGAGGCGCGTATCGAGCGATTGGGTCCAATCAATTTGGTTGCCCTGAGTGAATATCAGAAAGAACGGGAGCGGAAATTTGAGCTGGATCATCAACAACACGAACTAAGAGAGGCGCTCGAAACACTTGAAGATGCTATTAGAAAAATTGATCGAGAGACGCGCTCACTATTCAGGAACACGTTTGATTCGATTAACCAATCGTTTGGTGAAGTCTTTCCAACATTATTCGGTGGTGGAGAGGCTTGGTTGGCGCTAACTGAAGAGGACCTCCTTTCAACAGGTATAACAATCATGGCGAGGCCACCAGGTAAGCGAAATTCAAGCATTTATTTATTAAGTGGGGGTGAGAAAGCCTTAACCGCACTGTCCTTGGTATTTGCTATTTTTCAGTTGAATCCTGCACCGTTCTGTTTTCTGGACGAGGTCGATGCCCCATTGGACGATGCGAACGTTGGGCGTTTTGCGGCTGCTGTTGCTAACATGTCGCAATCAGTACAATTTATTTTTATTACACACAACAAAATCTCGATGGAACGGGCTGAGCAGTTAATGGGTGTCACGATGTCAGAGCCCGGAGTCTCACGTTTAGTGTCCGTAGATATCGAGCGAGCTGTTGAATTGGCCACCACCGAGTAGAGGGCGCATGGAGTTTGGGTTACGGGAATATCTACTGATATTAGCTACCATCTTAATTGTTGGCATGCTGGCTGACGGTATTCGTCGCACTCTCAAACATAAACGTGAGGGGCTCAAGTTGGATTTGATGGCGGCACCCCCGGAATCGCCGGAACGCAAGGATGTCGATGGTTCGCGGCCGGTCAAGAAAGCAACGCCAGAAGAGTTGGAGCCTCACGTGAATGCTGATCCGTTGTTTGATTCATCCGATGCTGATCAACTCAACCTATGGGCAAGCGAGATTAAGCCCGAAGCGATGAAGTCTACGGGCAACCACACTTCAACGGAAACGACAGATCTAGACACACAGACGGATTCCCTATCCGAAGGGAATGATCCGTCACCGGTACCCGCCGAATCATTTGATATCGACATTGACAAAGATGCTCCTTTTAGTGTCGAGCCAGCATGGAACGAATCATCCGTTGCTGAAGTGAAACATAACCTAGACAAATCAGAGTCTCTTTTGAGTGAAGATAGCGTTAATGAACATGACGCAGATATGCGGATCCTTGCGGATGGTCTAGTCACACAACCGATGAATGAAGTAAGAGAAGAAAGTCTTTTTGACTCGACGCTAGGACGAATTTTTGGCCACCTTGGCGTGCTTGATTCCAGTCGTGTCAAGCGGCAGCAACAATTTAGAGTAGAAAAAGAAAATGCAGAGTCAACGACCGAGATAATTACAGAGCTGCCAGCTGAATCAGCTACCGATAATGTGGCGGATGATCTTATTCTGGTGGGAATTAAGTCGGGGAGATTACCTCGATTGGAGGGTATAGACCTTCATAGAGCCTGTCTTCGCGCAGGACTAAGGCGGACTGAGGCGCAGGTTTACCAGCGATTTCCACTCGATGAAACGGAAAATCCATTGTTTTCTCTGGTGAATGGTGTTGAGCCGGGGACATTTAAGTGTGATGCAAAGGCAATTGATACCCCAATAGTGTTTCTAATTACTGAGCTATCGAAACAGACTGATCCGGTATTTGCAGTAAACGAGATGATTTCCGGGGCACGCTCGATTGCTAGAGATATCGGTGGTGATGTCTTTGATCAAGCAGGTACACCTATTTCTAAGGAATGGATTGACTTTGCAAGGGCTCAAGCGAGTCATCAGATTCTGTTACGCTCATGACAACCGATGTCAAAACTCAGATCCATCAATTAATCCATGAAATACGACTCCATGACTATAACTATCACGTGCTTGACGCACCGACGATTGGCGACAGTCAATATGACCAATTATTGCGACAACTGATAGTTTTGGAGACCAACTTTCCAGAATATCTAGAACCAAACTCACCAACACAACGGGTCGGTGCGAAACCAGAATTAGGTTTTGAGGAAGTTACACATCGAGTACCGATGCTGTCTTTGGGGAACGTATTCGATGCTGACGAGTTTCAACAATTTGTAGCTCGAGTCGAGGATCGACTAAATACAGTAGATACAACAGTGTTAACTGCGGAACCTAAGCTTGATGGATTAGCACTGTCAATTCGTTATGAATACGGAGAGTTGGTTATGGCTGCGACCCGGGGCGACGGTCAAACCGGTGAAAATGTTACACAAAATGTGAGAACGATCCGGTCGATTCCTCTGACCCTTAAAGACGAAAGTTTTCCAAATGTGCTTGAGGTACGTGGCGAAGTAGTAATGAAAAAATTAGAGTTCGCCGCGATGAACAAACGACTTCAAGATTTATCCGAGAAGACATTCGTGAATCCGCGGAATGCGGCCGCTGGTAGTTTGCGACAACTTGATCCAAAGATTGTGGCAACTCGACCTTTATCATTCTATGCCTACGGGCTTGGGGAGATCTCAGAGCCACTGGGAAACACCCATTCTGATGTGATGGATGTTCTAAAGGCTTTTGGTATCCCAGTGAATCCGGGCTTGGTAAAAGCAACTCCTGATCAGATTGGGCGAGTGTATCGCGAGTTATTAGCGAAACGGGATCAGCTGCCATATGAAATTGACGGTATGGTTGTAAAAGTAGATGACCTAGATACGCAAGAGATACTTGGCTTTGTGGCTCGGGCCCCACGTTTCGCGACTGCTTGGAAATTCCCAGCCCAAGAGGCCTCGACTCGTCTCATCGCTATTGATTTTCAGGTCGGACGAACGGGAGCTGTTACCCCTGTAGCTAGATTAGAGCCAATCTTTTTGGGTGGGGTAACGGTGTCTAGTGCGACGCTCCACAATTTTGATGAAGTGGCTCGCTTAGATGTTCGCGTGGGAGATCAGGTGATGGTTCGTCGGGCAGGAGATGTCATCCCGCAAATAGTTCGAGTAATGACCGAGCATCGGGATAGGCATAGAGATCCGATTCAGTTACCAACAGAATGTCCAGTCTGCCTGTCACCAATTGAGCGTGCTGATGGCGAGGCTATTATCCGTTGCTCGGGAGGTTTAATTTGCCAAGCGCAACGATTGGAGCATTTGAAGCATTTCGTTTCGCGACGAGCGATGGATATTGATGGCGTCGGCGAACGGTTGCTTGAGATTTTGATTGGCATAGACTGGGTGAAGAATCCGGCCGATTTATATCGGCTGTCGGCGGAGGCACTTGAGGGTTTGGATCGGATGGGCAAAAAGTCGGCGCAGAATGTTGTGCAGGCTATTCATTCCTCCAAAGATACCAGCTTTGCGCGATTTCTTTATGCTCTCGGAATTCGAGATGTCGGTGAAGCAACTGCGCGAAATCTTGCGCAGACGTTTAATGATATTAATCAGTTGATGGATGCACCGCTTGAGGAACTTATGGAGGTTGAGGATGTGGGTCCAGTTGTGGCCTCGCATATCCGCTCTTTTTTCGAAGTCGAACGTAATCGCGAAGTTATTGCCGACCTCATGGCGCTTGGAGTGGGTTGGTCACTTTCTAAACCTTATAGTGGGCCCAACTGTGCAGATCTGAGCGGGCAGACTTGGGTGCTTACTGGTACATTGACGACGATGACTAGAGATGAAGCGTCCGACAAACTGCGCTCTCTTGGTGCCAAGGTTGTGGGCTCAGTGAGCGCCAAAACAACAGTTTTGGTTGCGGGACCGGGTGCCGGTGGAAAGCTCGATAAAGCTGAAGCTATGGGAGTCGAAATTATCGATGAAGTGGGTCTCATGGAGCTCTTGGGGTGTCGTTGATTCGCTCAGTTTCAGTGATTGCAATCGGGATCTTGAGTGGGTGTGCAGTTTCGCCGCCCAAGAATACTGAGAATGCTTGCCAGTTGTTGGCTGAAAAACCGGGATGGTATGACGCAGTTAATGATGCTTCCGGCTCTTGGAATGTGTCTGAGGGCCTTATATTGTCATTTATCCGGCAAGAATCTTCTTTTGTGTCCAATGCGAAGCCACCGCGTACAAAAATTCTGGGGATTATTCCGGGTCCCCGGGCAAGTTCCGCGTACGGTTATCCGCAAGCGAAAGATGGAACCTGGGGTGACTATCGTCAGGCCACCAATTCGTATTTGGCCGTGCGGGATAATTTTAGAGATGCTGCTGATTTTGTTGGTTGGTATGTGGATCGTGCCAACCGTATTGCTGGTATTTCCAAGACCGATACTTATCGTCATTATCTTGCCTATCATGAGGGTGTTGGTGGATTTCAACGCGGGACATTCAAATCCAAGCGTTGGTTGCTAGGTGTAGCGAAGCGAGTAAGTGAGACAGCTAAGATCTACGACATCCAGCTAAGTGGTTGCCGTGACAAAATCAAAAGTGGCGCGTGGTGGAATCCGTTTAACTGAGCCTACGAATGAGCTTTCGACGGAAAAATCGATCCGGTGAAAGGGCGTCCCTGATAGATTCCGAAACCGGCAAGACCTCACCTAAGATTTGGCTAACAAGTAGCTCCGCTGCAACAGGCCCTGTAAGGGTGCCGCGTGAACCAAGGCCAGCGAGGACATAATGGCCACGAATAAATGGAAGGGGTTGCCTTGGTGAAAACTTAGCATCGTATTTCAGTTGGTCTAGCAGAAATTTCCAAATTTCAGAATCAGCGACTTGGCCAATAACCGGCATGTAGTCAGGTGTTGCTGTGCGGATACTGACCCGATTACCGATTATATGCCTGCGATCCCAGATCGGTTTGGTCACTAATGAGTTAATAGCATCAATATTCGTGAGATCATCCACGAATCTTGGAGTAAGGTTTTCTGAGTTTGGAGTGTAAGTGGCTCCGCAGGTCATTGTTCCATGAATATGTGGAGCCAAATATGCGTCGCCACAAATCGGTATTTTGGGGTAACGTCCACTTTGGATGTAGGTAATTTGTCCGCGGACAGGGGTAAGGGAGAGCGGCATCGGAATGTGCTTTTGAGCTTCCAGTGCGTTCGTCCAGATAACTGCATCGCACGCGTGTTGACGGATTCCTGGTGTGTCTTGCTCAAACTCTAGCAAAGAAAGTTCTTGGATTCGTTTGAACTGAAGTACGTGTCGATAAGGAATTACAGTGATCAAGGGATGGTCTAACAACTCCCAAACGCAGCCCCTCGGGTTTAACCAGCCGGCATCTGGTAGGAATAAACCCCCACTCGCAAGGGGGAGCTCTGCAAAATCCGATGCCTCTCGCTGCGTAAGTGACTGCACGAGTGGGTAAGAATTCGGCAGAGCTTCAATTAACTTTTTTTGGTGTAATCGCCCTTTGGCATTCTTTGCAAGCAAGACAACGCCGCTCTGCTTCCAATGATCCGCTGAGAAAATTTGAAACCAGTTTTTTAAGTGTGCGAGCGATTGCATTTGGATCAGGCTGATTGCTGTGGCCTCTATGCTGAGTTTCGCATAGGTAATAGCCTGGGGATTACCTGAGGCGGCGGATGCTGGCGTTTGTCGTTCAAAGACAACGACAGGTATTCTGCGTCTCGCAAAGGCGTATGCAGTCCAGGCGCCGGCGAGTCCAGCACCAACAATAGCTATTGAATGTTTTGGGTGAATCGAGTTGGTGGGGGTCCAAGGATTTATGGTTTGATTACCTGTAAATTTTCCCTCAATACGTTCACGCTTTTTTGCAAACCCCGGAACTTTTTTGACCTCGAAACCAGCACGAATCAATCCATCACGTACCTTGCGGGCAGCAGTAAACGTGCTGAATGTGGTTTCTTGATGTGATTTTTGCGCGATCGCCTCGAACAAGGTCGGTTCCCAAATTTCTGGGTTCCTGTCAGGTGCAAAACCATCAAGGCACCAAGCGTCAATTTTGCCGGCGAGATTTTTTACTACCGCTGTTGAATCGTTGAAATGCAGGTCTAAAATGATGCGGCCATCCGCGAAGAAGCGACGATGACAAGTGGGGATTGGGTCAGGCCAAGCAACAATTAACTCGTGCGCTATCTGTTTCATATCAGCGCTTAACGGTAGTACTTTTATGCTTTGAATTAGGTCATCAGATTTGACTGGAAATCGTTCTGTGGAGATCCATTGTAATCGAGCACCGCTAGATGCTTCGTTCAAGAAATTGATACAGGCAACTATGAATGTTAAGCCCAAACCGAAGCCTGTTTCACCAATACGAATCAAACTACCGGGTTGCAATGATCTGAAGCGTGTAGGCAGTGAGTTACCGTCGATGAAGACTGATTGACGTTCGCCAATTGGGTCGGAAATGGCAAAATAGTAATCATCAAAGGTTGTATTTCGGTATGGATCATTTGCATCTATGGAGGCGTGGCTTAGGTCAGGATAGCGCTTCACAGATTAGTATCGACCCGGGATCTTCTGACTCGCGGCATCAACAGGCCAACGAGCCACCCGGCAGCCAGTGTCAGTGCGCCTAATGCGAACCACGTTTTTGAGGAATTATCACCGACTGCTAATTTTTCTGCGCGCAACGTTTCGTTATTTGAAAGCAAAACCTGACGCTCCGTTTCGAGTGAGACGAGGCGCTCACGTAATGTGATTGAGTCACCAGCAGTCGCTATAAATTGATTGAATTCAGCTTCTTTTCGGGCTAGCTGTTCTTTAATTTTTTTCAGGGTCGCGCCGGCGGTTTTATTTTGCGTGGTCAATGCAGCAACATCTTGACGCAGTCGTTTAATCGTTTGTGTTTGTTCTGCGACTTGGGCTTCGAGTTGACCTGCAATAACAAACGACGGTGCCTCGTTCACCAAGTAACGTCCCAATACAAAACCTTCAAGACCTCTCTCGTCCTTGATGTGTGAATAGCCTGACTCGTGTGTTTTTAGAACCTCAATTTGAGATCCAGCTTGGAGATAGCGGATTATTCTGTGATCGCGCGATTCCCCAGAGCGAACTGGGATCTCTAGTCTTTCGGTAATATAGGCTGTCTCTGCAAACGAAAGTATCGGAAAAGTTATGATCAGACTCAACGCATAACTATTCTTTACAGACATAAATTTAAGCATCTGTTTTTTCCTTGCTCTCGACTGGTGCTTCTGCCCCATATTTGGCTATCCAGACGCCTTGTATAAGCAAGAAAATAATGGTTAATCCAAGCAGACCAAACAATTTAAAATTCACCCATGTATTCTCGGAGAATTGATAAGCCACGAATAGGTTCAGGATTCCAGAAACAATAAAAAACAAGATCCAGGCGTACGACAATTTCAGCCATCTTTCAGAATCGAGTGCGATAGCTTGGCTTAGAAGACGCTCAACGATTGGTTTCTGACCTACGAAATGACTACAAAAAAAAGTTGCTGCAAACAACCAATTTACAACTGTAGGTTTCCACTTTATGAACCAACCATCGTTTAATAGTACCGTTAATCCACCGAGTACGATTACCAAAGCTAAGGTGATAAGTGCCATTTTTTCCAGCTTTTTGGTGATTAAGTAAACAGCCGTAACCTGAATTACAGTGACTGGGATTAATATGGCTGTGGCTGTGATTAGATTACCAGTTGCTTTATAGACAGCAAAAAAAATCAGGATCGGCAAAAAGTCGAGTAGTAGTTTCATCGGGTTCTTCCAAATATTTCTGGCATCATACCGGTTTTGGAGCAAAGGTTTAGACCAACCGTGGCACAATTCTTCGCAATTCATCAAGACAATCCGCAGGTTCGGTTGATTCAAGAAGTGTCGTACTGTATCCAAAGCGGAGGTGTAGTTGTCATTCCAACGGACTCGGGATATGCGCTAAGTTGCGCATTAGAAAATAAGAGAGGGGTGGAAATTATTCGCCAGATCCGCCGATTGGACGACAAGCACAATTTTACACTGCTGTGCCGCGATTTATCGGAAATCTCGGTTTATGCCAGAGTCGGAAATCAAGAATATCGACTTTTGAAGGCGCATACGCCTGGTGCTTACACTTTCATCCTAGAGGCCACGCGTGAGGTCCCACGACGTCTATTGCATCCAAAAAAGAAACAAATAGGGATTCGTATTCCTAATAATCGGATCGCTTTGGATCTCTTGGGTAATTTTGGTGAACCTCTGATGACTTCGAGTTTGATGCTGCCGAATGAACAAATGCCAATGACAGATCCTCACGAGATAATGGAGGCGTTAGGTCACACGCTTGATTTGGTCATTGATGGCGGGTTTTGCGGTTTTGAAGGTACTACTGTTGTGGATTTAACTCGTGGATTACCACTAGTGACTCGTTTGGGAGCCGGAGATGCGTCTGCTTTTTCCGATCTGGTGTAACCTTGTTATTATCTATACTCGAAACAAACTGAGGAAGTGACATTTGAGCGGAGTAGATCCGTCCCATCGAGTGCTTTCCGGAATGCGACCAACCGGTCGGTTGCATCTGGGTCACTATCACGGAGTGTTGAAAAATTGGGTCCAGCTACAGCATGAATACGAATGTTTTTTCTTTGTTGCTGACTGGCACGCGCTTACAACTCACTATCAGGACACCTCAGGGATTGATCAGGCGATTACAGATATGGTGATCGATTGGCTGGCAGCAGGCGTGAATCCCAGATCTGCGACTTTATTTGTGCAGTCGCAAGTAGTCGCGCACGCAGAGCTTAACCTACTCCTATCTATGATTACGCCTTTGGGCTGGCTTGAGCGTGTGCCAACTTACAAGGATCAACAGGAAAAGCTCGCGGATAAAGATCTGACGACCTACGGATTTCTTGGTTATCCCCTTCTTCAAAGCGCAGACATTCTTTTGTATCGCGCTGGGCATGTTCCTGTGGGCGCTGATCAGGTTGCTCATGTTGAAATTACTCGAGAAATTGCACGCCGGTTTAATCACATCTATGGCCGGGAACCGGGCTTTGAGGAACTCGCTGAGTCTGCCTGCAACAAGATGGGTAAGAAGGGTGCAAAGCTTTATCGATCGCTGCGCAAAGCATATTTGGAGCACGGTGATCAAGAGAGCCTGCAACGCGCCCAAGCGTTGGTTAAAGAGCAACAAAATATCACACTGGCAGACCGAGAGCGCTTGATCGGCTACTTGGAAGGCTCGGGCAAAGTTATTTTGCCAGAGCCACAAGCGCTACTTACCGAAGCTGCCAAGATGCCAGGGCTCGATGGTCAAAAGATGTCGAAATCCTATGGAAATACTATCGGTTTACGTGAGGGGCCGGATTCTGTGACAACCAAAATGAAGCGAATGCCAACAGACCCTGCGCGAGTTCGTCTTTCAGATCCTGGCACGCCAGAGAAGTGTCCGGTATGGCAATTCCATGAAGTGTACTCTGATTCGGTTACCAAGGGCTGGGTTCGCGAGGGATGTGTATCGGCTGGGATTGGTTGCTTGGAGTGCAAGCAACCCGTGATCGATGCAGTCATTGCTGAGCAAGATCAGATCATTGCACGTGCAGCGCCATATGACGAAAATCCTGACATGGTTCGGTCCATTTTGATCGAGGGAGCTGAAAAGGCCGAGGATGATGCCCGCCAGACTCTAAACGAGGTGCGTCAAGCGATGGGATTAAGTTACCGGTGATCAGTAATGTTCAGGGCGAGCTTCGACTCGCCGTTGTCGAAGGCTCGCCTTTAACCCAGTTTCCGGAGGACCTTTACATACCGCCGGATGCACTTGAAGTGGTTTTGGACGCGTTTGAAGGACCGCTTGATTTGCTGTTGTATTTAATTCGTCGACAAAATCTCGACGTAATTAAAATTGATGTTTCGGAAATTACGCGCCAATACATGGGCTATATCGCTTTACTTGAAGCCATGCGATTTGATTTAGCCGCTGAATATTTGGTGATGGCTGCAATGCTTGCTGAAATCAAGTCTCGAGCGTTATTACCCAAACCCGTCAGTACAGAGGATAATGAAGCCGAAGACCCTAGGGCGGAATTAATTCGTAGGCTACTGGAATATGAAAGGGTTAAAATATCTGCCGAATCCCTCGATGCGATGCCACGTGTCGGTCGCGATTTTCAAATAGCGGTAGCAAAACATCCAGACTCTGACGCGAGAACAGCACCTCCACAGGTCGACTTATCTGAACTCGTTGTGGCCTTTAGTGAGCTACTCGCGAGGGTCAGGCTGTCCTCCGCCCATCAAATCGAATGGGAAGCCTTATCGACGCGTCAGCGAATGAGTGAGGTATTGATAAAGTTGAAAGAACGCTCTGAATTGACTCTATCCGAATTGTTCTCTGTCGAAGAGGGTAGAGCTGGTGTGGTCGTCTCTTTTCTCGCGATCCTCGAGTTGGTGCGTGAGGGTTTGTGTGCACTAGTTCAAGCGGTTCCCGGCAGTCAGATCTATATTCGTCCGGTGAGTGAGAATGTCTGATTTGGATCTAAAGCGAATTCTTGAAGGCGCCTTATTTGCTAATCTTGCGCCAATGAGTATCTACCAAATGAAGAAATTGTTTGGAAACCAAAAAGTACCGACCGAAGGAATGTTGCGGGAGGCGCTAGCCAGTCTTGCCGATGACTATCAGGCGCGCTCCATCCGTCTTGTTGAGGTGGCTGGTGGTTTTCGATTTCAGGTCAGTGAAGATCTGATCCCGTATCTTGCGAACTTGACCGATGACAAACCAGGCAAGTACTCAAGAGCGACCCTTGAGACTCTTGCAATGATAGCGTATCGCCAACCAGTAACCCGTGGTGAAATTGAGGCTGTTCGTGGTGTTGCAGTGAACACGCAAATTATTCGTACCCTCGAGGAACGTGGCTGGATTACGGTGGTTGGTCATAAAGAAGTGCCTGGTCGTCCCGCTTTGCTAGCTACAACGACGGAGTTCTTGAACGATTTCGGATTGAAGTCGCTAGAGGAGTTACCAAACGCCGAAGATTCGATTGTTACACCAACAGAAGATCTCCTCGATCAGATGGATGTTCATGGCGAGTGAGCGACTTCAAAAAGTTCTAGCCCGAGCCGGTTACGGGTCTCGCAGGGCACTCGAGGTAGCGATCGCAGAAGGCCGAGTATCGGTCAATGGTGTTATAGCTGTTTTGGGAACCAAGATCGAGCAAGATGACGAAGTAGCATTCAACGGAAAGCCGGTACCGACACAGAAGCTATTTGGACAAACTCGGTTAGTTTTGGCCTACCATAAACCCGAAGGTGAGGTTTGCACGCGCAATGATCCAGAGGGCCGTCCAACTATTTTTGATCGGTTACCAAAACTCTCGCAAGGCCGGTGGATTGCGGTTGGGCGTTTGGATATCAATACATCCGGGCTTATTCTTCTTACAACCGATGGCGAGCTCTCGAACCGTCTCATGCACCCTTCCAGTGGCGTGGACAAAGAGTATATGGTGCGCGTGCGCGGAAATGTGACTAAGGAACAGCTCGCGCGGTTGGTTGAAGGCGTGGTATTAGACGATGGACCTGCACGATTTACGGATATTGTCCAACACCCTGGGTCAGATCGAGATCGGCTTAATCATTGGTTTTATGTTGCTTTGATGGAAGGGCGGAACCGTGAAGTTCGTCGGCTTTGGGAAAGTCAAGGCCTCCAGGTCAACCGACTGAAGCGGGTGCGATACGGTTGTATCTTTCTACCCTCATTTTTAAAGCGCGGGCATTTTGTTGCGCTGGGTCAAAGAGAGGTAGACGAATTAAGTAAGCTTGTTGAGCTTCCGAGCTTAACGATACCGAGAATGACACCGCAAGATTTGAAGGATATTAAACGTCGATTATCTAAGAAGTCAGTGTCTCGCAAGTCAACCTTGGCTATCAGAAAGCCCGCCAAGTCCCCAAAGCGTCCATCAGGTCACGAGCGTTGACACGCTGCCCATGAGATGCCTCTGCCTCTTTCGTCAATCCATACAAGAATGCTTCAGCCACAATATCGGAGGACGGAAGTGTTTCTGGGTTCTCACTGGGCATGGCTTCTGCCCGCATTTTTGTTCGAGTAGCGCCAGGATTAATAAGTAAAACACGTGTGTTCGATGTGTTTTCAAGTTCTTGACTAAGCATGCCCACGAACATCTCAAGCCCAGCTTTTGAGACAGCATACGCCCCCCAATATGCATTGACGCGCTGTCCCACGCTCGATGTTGCGAAGACAATCCGGCCGGCTTCTGATGCGTTTAGCAAGGGGAGTAGTGCTTGGGTCAATCGAAAAACAGCCGTGAGATTGACTTGAAGCGCGAGATCCCATTGTTTCGATCGATGTGACTGGATAGGCTCCCTTCCTCCCAAGACACCAGCGATATGGCCTAACCCGTGGAGCTTGCCGAAGTTTTCTCGAATGTGTTCGGCGATTTCTTCCGCGTTTTCCAGCGAAAGGTTAGCAAGATCGCAATTTATGATTGTAGGCGTAGCGCCACCAAAAGTGAGAATTTCGTCATAGACCCTGTCAAGCTCATCCTCATTACGGCCCAGAAGAAGCACCGTCGCTCCTCTTCTAGCAAGTTCAAGCGCGAGGGCCCGCCCGATCCCGGATGATGCGCCGGTCACTAAGATGACTTGCTGGTCAAATCTAGGGTCAGCTTTGAGTGTCGATATCATCGAATCAATGATGGTCGTCATTCTGATTTCCTCGCGGCGAGCTGATAGTTCATGTCAATGGTTGAAGTCGAGCGTTTGAACTGTTGGTATAGTGGCTGATAGACCAGTCCCTCAATACTTTCTACATCGAGGCCTTCTGGACGTAACCCAGCAGCCACCTCGGATGGTTTTATAAAGCGGGTGTAGTCATGCGTTCCCTTGGGAACCCAATTCAAGATATATTCGGCCACCAACACGGCACCGAGATAGGCTTTCAGTGTTCGATTAATCGTAGAAATAACTAACCAGCCGCCAGGTCTGACCAGTTGAGATAGCGCGCTCAGAGTTTGCATTGGATCAGGCACATGTTCGATCATTTCGAAACATGTCACTACATCAAATTCGCAAGCGTGCTTTGTAGCGAAGACTTCTGCGTGCGACTGCGAGTAAGTGACGTTCAGTTTAGATTCCTGTGCGTGGAGCTTTGCCGTTTTTAGCATCTCTGGTGATACATCGATGCCGGTTACAAGACTTCCGCGTTTAGCCATAGCTTCTGCCGCAAGCCCCCCGCCACAGCCGACATCAAGCACCTTTGCGTCTTGCAACGGGTAATAGGTTTCCACAAAGTCGATGCGCAATGGATTGATTTGATGGAGAGCCCGCATAGGGCCTTTCGGATCCCAATAATTTCTTGCAATGTGATTAAATTTACCGACCTCTCTGTAGTCCACTAGGTTTGTCATACCTGATCCGTCTAAGTTGATTTTTGATACTCGGGTAAAAGTGAATATACACCATGCGGGTGGCATCGGAATCTACGCACAATAAGACCGTTTTTGGGTGGTTCGTGATATTCTTTATAACTTAAAAATTTTCTAGGGGTAGCCCATCATCTATGTCAGATTCGGCACGCGAAATTTTACCTATCAATATCGAAGATGAACTCAAAACAAGCTACCTAGATTACGCGATGAGCGTCATTGTAGGGCGAGCCTTGCCCGATGTGCGAGATGGTCTAAAGCCAGTCCACCGGCGTGTCTTATTCGCGCAAAGCGAATTGAGTAATAATTGGAATGCTGCGTATAAGAAATCTGCACGTATCGTTGGTGATGTGATTGGTAAATACCACCCGCATGGCGACTCTGCAGTGTATGACACCATTGTTCGGCTAGCGCAGCCGTTTTCCATGAGATATCCATTAATTGATGGCCAAGGTAACTTCGGATCAGTTGATGGGGACCGAGCGGCTGCTATGCGCTATACCGAAATCCGGATGGAACGCATTGCGCATGAGCTTCTTGCCGATCTAGACAAAGATACTGTGGATTATGTTCCAAATTATGATGGGACCGAGAAAATCCCAGATGTGCTTCCGACTAAGATTCCTAATTTGCTAGTCAATGGTTCTGCCGGTATCGCCGTGGGAATGGCTACTAATGTCCCACCGCATAACCTCACGGAGGTAATCGATGGTTGTTTGGCCTATCTCGATGATCCAGCGATTTCAATTCAAGACCTAATGACCTTTATTCCGGCGCCTGACTTTCCAACGGGTGCGCTGATAAACGGTCTCGAAGGTGTCCACGAGGCATATGCTACTGGGCGAGGCCGCGCGATTATGCGATCAAAGTTCCACATTGAAGGTGAGGACAAGAAATCTATCGTTTTCACTGAAATCCCTTATCAGGTCAACAAAGCCCGAGTGATCGAAAAAATTGCTGAGCTGGTTAAAGAAAAAAAGCTTGAGGGGATCACTGAGCTTCGTGACGAGTCAGACAAGGAGGGTATGCGCGTTGTAGTCGATTTACGTCGTGGTGAGACACCTGAAGTCATTGTAAATAATCTGTTTAGTCAGACACAGCTACAGTCAAGCTTCGGTATTAATATGGTAGCGCTCGTCGATGGACAACCGAAGACGCTGAACTTGAAGGAAATGCTTTCGTGTTTCATCCGCCACCGGCGCGAGGTAGTGACCCGACGTACTATTTTTGAGTTGAGAAAAGCGCGTGAGCGAGGTCATATTTTAGAAGGCCAAGCGGTTGCATTAGCGAACATCGATCCGGTAATTGAACTAATCAAAAATTCCTCAAATGCCCAGATAGCAAGAGAGCGCTTGATGGCAACTTCGTGGATACCGGGATCTGTTACGGATATGCTCGAGCGTGCCGGGACCGGCGGTATTCGTCCAGATGATTTGCCGGACGGCTTTGGATTGGTTGAGAGTAAGTATCATTTGAGTCAGCAACAGGCGCAGGCAATTTTGGATTTACGTTTGCATCGGTTGACAGGCCTCGAGATTGAAAAACTCCTCGAAGAATATGGTTCGATTCTGGGGGACATTGCTGAGCGTGAAGCCATTCTTGCTGATCCTGACAGGCTGACTCAGGTGATTCGCGAAGAGCTTAACGCGGCAAGGAGTCAGTTTGGTGACCAGCGTCGTTCCGTCATTATCGAATCGCACCTATCGTTGTCGACTGAAGATCTCATACCAAGGGAAGACATGGTGGTGACGTTTTCTAAGACAGGTTATGCAAAAACGCAGGCGCTTGCGTCTTACCAATCACAACGACGTGGTGGTCGTGGTAAGAGTGCTACGAACTTGAAAGATGAAGATGTTGTTGATTTACTTTTAGTTGCGAACTCGCACGATACATTATTGTTGTTCACAGATACGGGACGTCTTCACTGGCTGAGGGTATACGAGATCCCTCAGGCGAGCCGCAACGCTCGCGGGAAGCCAATTGTTAACATGATCGACGCATTGGAAGGTGGTGGTCGAGTCACAGCAGTATTGCCGTTGGGAGAAGATGATAAAGGCGAGGGGCGTTATGTATTTATGGCAACCGCCCGTGGCACTGTGAAAAAGGTCCCACTTGAGCGGTTTGCGCGACCTAGAGCGTCAGGCATACGTGCGATTGAGTTCAACCAAGACGATACATTGATCGGTGCTTCAATAACCGATGGCTCGCGAGACATCGTTTTGGTGAACTCTAACGGAAAAGTCACACGGTTCGATGAGGCCGAAGTCCGCCCGATGGGTCGAGAAGCCAGAGGTGTTCGCGGTATTCGGTTGAAAGAATCCAAGGAATCTGTCGTAACTATGATCGTTGCCGACGATGAGGCGACACTCCTTTTAGCTTGTAAGAATGGTTACGGCAAGCGTACGCTTGTGAGTGAATTTCCCCGCAAGGGCCGGGGGGCAATGGGTGTCATTGGTATTCAAACATCAGAACGAAATGGTGTGGTAGTCGGTGCGGCGCAGGTCGTTGACGATGATGACCTGTTGTTGATCACGAATGGCGGAACGATGGTGCGTACACCTTGTCATGATATCTCAGTGCTTGGTCGCAATACTCAGGGTGTCACATTAATTCGATTAACAGATAAAGAACAACTGGTGCGAGTTGACGCGGTATCCGAGCCGCCAGTCGACCGATCGGCCGACGTCTTAGTTGGGGAGGATACAGAGACTGTCGAGGGGCCTGGTTTGGGGATGGACGATGAGTGAGTTAATTAATTCTTGTTTGAGCCCGACCATTTTTTCATTAGTAGCGCTGGAAAAAAATCGGACAAGTAATATTTGGTGTACCCAAAAGGATTCACGAGAATGCTTCCCAAAATTGGGAGTGAATCAAAATATTAGTCACAACTGGTGCGTTATCCAAAATGCTGAGATGCTCATAAATACTGGTGTCTCGATCAGGCTTTTGATGGAGTCTCGGAGTACGGCGTCATGAGTACCGACTCGGAACTCGTCAAAATTCGGGCTGAAATTGATGAAATAGATCGGCAAATCCTAACGTTGATAAATGCTCGCGCTGATTGCGCGGTACGTGTTGCCGAAGTAAAGCAATCTCAAATGCCATCGACTGGAGAGGTACCTGTTTATTACCGTCCCGAGCGAGAAGCTCAAGTTCTTGCTCGAGTCATGGAACTCAATGAAGGACCATTATCGAAAGAAGAGGTTGCTCGCATCTTCCGTGAGATTATGTCAGGGTGTCTCGCACTTGAGCGACCGCTAGCGGTTGGCTATTTGGGACCACTCGGGACCTTCACCGAGGTCGCTGCTTTGAAGCACTTTGGTCATGCGGTGGACACACGTCCGTTAACTACCATCTCTGACGTTTTCCGGGATGTTGATGCAGGCAACTTAGATTATGGTGTAGTACCGATCGAGAACTCGACGGAGGGCATGGTAACGCACACATTAGAGTGCTTCTTGGATTCACCACTTTGTATTTGTGGTGAGGTAGAGATGCGCATTCATCAAGCGTTGATGGTCAAGCCAGGAGTAACTATCGGTTCGGTGAAGACGGTGTACTCGCACCAACAGAGTCTCGCTCAGTGTCGTTTGTGGCTAGACGCAAATTTGCCCTCCGCAACCCGGCAATCAGTTTCATCTAACGCTGAGGCTGCGCGCCTCGTCTCGGAGTCAATGACATCAGATGGGTTAGCTGCGGTTGCGGGCGAGCGTGCGGCAGAGACCTATGGGTTGGAAACAATTTCCGGTTCTATCGAGGATCGGCCTGACAATACCACCCGTTTTTTGGTTATAGGTAAACAATCGACGGAGTCTTCTGGGATGGATAAGACGTCGCTGATTGTTTCTGTGAAAAATCAGCCGGGTGCGTTGTATCGGCTACTCGAGCCTTTTGAGCGTCATGGAATCGACATGACGCGACTAGAGTCCCGTCCATCCAGTTCTGGCATTTGGTCATATCGTTTTTTCATTGATTTCAAAGGTCATGTTGACGATACGACGGTACAAGTATTCCTCGACGAAATAAGAGCTTATTCAGCCGAGTTAAAAATCCTAGGCTCCTACCCTAGGGCCCTGTTATGAGGCGACTTAGCGTTATTGGTCTTGGTCTGATCGGTGCATCATGCTGTGCGGCCATCAAAAAGCGTGCGAGCGATTGGACGATTTCTGGATACTCGAGGACGGAAGCCACCCGTCAGCAAGCAATCGCAAGGGGTTTGATTGATCAAAGTTTTGGATCGGTAGCTGATGCTATTGCCGGGGCGGATTTAGTTTTGATAGCCGTACCGATGGGACAGTTCGCATCGATATTTTTTGAAGTTTTCCAGTACCGTGATCCACAAACTGTGGTCACGGACGCGGGATCTACAAAGAAAAGTGTGATTCGGGAGATTACAGCTTTGTGTCAAACATCGCCGGAATGGTTTGTGCCTGCGCATCCGATAGCGGGGAGCGAGCAGAACGGTGTCGATGCAGCTGATGCAGATTTGTATGTAGATCACCAAGTAATTTTGACCCCGCATTCTTTGGTAAACACTGATGCTGTCGAATTGGTGACATCATTTTGGGTTCTCCAAGGCGCCTCCGTCTCAATGATGGATGCGGGACGTCATGATGAAGTGTTGGCGTTGACCAGTCATTTACCCCACATATTAGCTTTCAACTTGGTGCATGTGTTGTCTGATGATAATGAACACCTCGATATTTTTCGCTACGCAGCAGGCGGGTTTCGCGACTTTACCCGGATCGCTGCCAGTGACCCAACGATGTGGCGCGACATTAGCCTAGCAAATCAAGAGGCAATAGTTACTGGTATTGATCGATATATGGAGCGATTGGATCGAATGCGTAAGGCGATTGCCGATGGGGATTCCGATTGGATAATGGGTAGCTTTGAGAGGGCTCGTAGTGCGCGTCGATTATTTTCATCATTAGCTGACCAAGGGGTCCATCCGGTGACGAATTCCCATCCATCGGTTTTCAAAATTTCCGAAGCTCAAAAGGGGATTACAGGGGAAATACGTGTTCCTGGAGACAAATCTATTTCTCATCGTTCGATCATGTTGGGTGCGCTTGCTGATGGTGTTACGACGGTCGAGGGATTTCTAGAGGGTGAGGATGCGATTGCTACGGTTAAGGCGTTTCGGGATATGGGTGTTCAGATTGATGGACCGAACGAGGGTCGCGTCACTATTCAGGGAGTAGGTCGTGACGGGTTAAAGGCGCCGGTCGCACCACTGTACATGGGTAACTCTGGGACATCGATGCGCCTAATGTGCGGAATTCTAGCTGGTCAATTGTTTGACTCTGAATTAACTGGTGACTCTTCCCTCTCACGCCGCCCGATGCGTCGTGTGAGTGAACCGTTGGCGCTACTGGGTGCGATTGTTGAAACATCTGTAGATGGGTTCCCACCAATCAAAATCAGAGGCGGCCAGACTCTTAAGGGAAGCCACATTGATATGCAGGTCGCAAGTGCTCAGGTGAAGTCAGCGCTTTTGCTTGCTGGTCTTTATGCTAAAGATGAGACCAATATTACCGAGCCTGCGCCTACGCGAGATCATACTGAGCGAATGCTTCAGGGATTCGGATATGAGGTGGCGCGAGATGGTGCCACAGCTTCCGTGTGTGGAGGGGGGCGTTTAAAAGCGCGTCATATCGATATTCCATCTGACATCTCTTCAGCGGCATTTTTCTTGGTTGCAGCGTCGATTGTACCTGGCTCAAACCTGACTCTTTCCCATGTTGGAATAAATCCAACTCGTATAGGCATCCTAGAAATTTTAAATCTTATGGGCGCAGATATTGAAATTCTTAATCGTCGAGAAGTGGGCGGTGAGCCAGTTGCCGATTTACGTGTTCGGTACGCTCCATTGAGTGGCGTTGAAGTTCCACAAAATTTGGTCCCCCTAGCTATTGATGAATTTCCAGTGTTATTTGTCGCCGCGAGCTGTGCTGAAGGGCGGACCTGTGTTACCGGAGCTGAGGAGTTGCGTGTAAAAGAATCTGATAGGATTCAGAGTATGGTTGATGGACTGTCGATACTTGGTGTGGATATCAAAAGCACCCCAGACGGTGCCTTGATTCAGGGTGGGGGCGTTGATTTTCGTTTTAGTGGCGGCACGGTTGACGCGTGTAAAGATCACCGAATAGCGATGGCATTTAGTGTTGCGGGGCTCATGTGTCGCGAGACAATCATCGTCAATGACTGCGCGAATGTTGCTACGAGCTTTCCAAATTTTATCGGCCTAGCGCGAGAAGCGGGATTTCCCCTAACGGTTTTGCCTTGAGTACTTCAGTTGTTACTATCGATGGACCGAGTGGCGCGGGGAAAGGCACTGTTGCTCGTAACATCGCGTACGCATTAGATTTTCATTTGCTCGACTCCGGTGCGATTTATCGCATTTTAGGTCTCGCAGCCATGGAGCAAGGAATAGAATTCGATGATATTGACGGTTTGGTAGCGTTAGCAAACTCGCTTAAATTGAGTTTTCCATATGATGAAAAACATACGAACATTATGTTGAACGGTTTCCCGCTGGGCAACAAACTGAGAAATCAGATGGTTGCCGAAGCGGCGAGTAAGGTCGCACTTAATCCCTTAGTGCGAAGGGCGCTGATGGATTTGCAGCGTCGTCAAGCCAGAGAGCCAGGACTAGTGGGGGACGGACGTGATCTTGGGACCATTATTTTTCCGGATGCTGATTTGAAAATTTTTTTGGATGCCAGCTTAGAGGTGCGAGCGGAGCGAAGATATTTAGAATTAATTGATTCTGGTCAAATAGTTGAGCGTTCCGCTATACTACGCGACCTCGAAATTCGAGACATTCGAGATCGGACGCGTGAAATTGCGCCGCTTGTGCCGGCTTATGACGCATACGTGATTGATAGTTCGAAAAAAACTGTCGCCGAGGTGGTGATGGAAGTGCGAGACCTGTGCAGAGCAAAACGCTTGGTATAGGGTGGATGAAGCTTCGGTAACGGCATCAGCAGGTACGCTTACCGAGGTAAAAAACCAACTCCGTTTGGGCTGATCAGGCGGACGGCAGTGAGCCGAAAAAATAGGATATTTGAATGAGCGAAACTTTCGCAGAACTTTTTGAGCAGAGTCTGAACGACATTGATATGACCCCCGGCGCGATCGTGGACGCTGTTGTGGTGGCTATCGAACCAGACTTCGTCGTAGTTAACGCTGGTCTAAAATCTGAAGGTGCTATCCCCAGATCACAATTTATGAATGAATCTGGAGAATTGGTGATAGCAATTGGCGATTCAGTCAAGGTCGCGCTCGATGCAGTTGAAGATGGTTTCGGAGCGACACGTCTGTCGCGCGAGAAAGCAAAGCGTGCAGAGGCGTGGATTGATCTCGAAAAAGCACACGAAGAGAACGCGGTGGTCATGGGAATAATTAACGGCAAGGTTAAGGGTGGTTTTACCGTTGATCTTTCGGGTATACGCGCCTTTCTTCCGGGATCTTTGGTCGACGTTCGTCCGGTGCGTGACGTCGGACATTTGGAGAGCAAGGACCTCGAGTTTAAAGTAATTAAGCTAGATCAACGCCGTAACAATGTGGTTGTCTCGCGTCGGGCAGTACTCGAGCAAGAGAATTCAGAAGAACGCGAAGCTTTGCTAGAAAACCTAGTGGAAGGGCAAGCAGTTAAGGGGCTCGTGAAGAATCTGACGGACTATGGCGCGTTTGTTGACCTCGGTGGCGTTGATGGTCTTTTGCACATCACCGATATGTCATGGAAACGGATTAAGCATCCATCAGAAGTCGTTGCGGTTGGTGACGAAGTAGATGTGAAGGTATTGAAGTTTGATCGCGAACGTAATCGTGTATCCCTCGGTCTGAAGCAGCTTGGTGAAGACCCTTGGATAGAAATCAAGAACCGTTACCCTGTAAATACTCGCGTAAACGCGCGCATCACAAATTTAACAGACTATGGTTGCTTCGCCGAAATCGAAGAAGGTGTAGAGGGTCTAGTTCACGTATCAGAAATGGATTGGACAAACAAAAACGTGCATCCGTCTAAGATCGTATCACTGGGCGATGATCTCGAGGTTATGGTTCTTGATATTGATGAAGAGCGCCGTCGTATTTCGCTTGGTATCAAGCAATGCAAGATCAACCCATGGGAGGCGTTTTCGCTCACAAATGCTAAAGGTGAGAAAGTCTCCGGGCCGATTAAATCGATCACTGATTTTGGCGTATTTATAGGCTTGGAGGGCGGTATCGATGGTTTGATTCACCTATCAGATTTGTCCTGGTCCGAGGCAGGCGAGGTAGCGGTACGTAACTTCAAAAAAGGCGAGGATCTTGAGGCGGTTATCTTGGCCGTTGATCCCGAGCGGGAGCGTATTTCACTTGGCGTGAAGCAGTTGGAGGAAGATCCGATGGGAGGCTTCTTGACCGGAAGTGAAAAGGGATCTTTGGTGAAAGGTACTGTGACAGGAGTTGAGGCTAAACAGGCAACCGTAGATCTGGGTGATGGCATTATTGCAACTCTCAAGGCCTCTGATCTGTCTCGCGACCGGGTTGAAGATGCGCGTAATATATTGAACGTCGGTGACGAGGTTGAGGCGAAGGTCACAAATGTTGATCGAAAAACTCGTCAGATTTCGTTGTCTATTCGTGCAATGGAAGAGGCAGACGAGAAAGAAGCGATGCGTAACCTGAATGAGTCGCCAACTGAGGAAGGCGATGTCGGCCCGACAACGATCGGCGAACTGATTAAGGCTCAGATGGAGGGCCGCGAGTAAACTGAGAGCTGAAGCCGGGCACCACCCGGCTAGCAATATCGGAAGATTATATGTCAGGTGTTACCAAGTCGATGCTCATTGAACGTATCGCAATACGATATCCAGCCCTGCCTCCCAGGGATGTGGAATTGGCTGTTAAAGCCATTTTTGACCGAATGAGTCGCCAATTGGTTGAAGGGGGGCGAATCGAATTACGTGGATTTGGTTCTTTTTCTTTGCATAAAAGAAGAGCACGCGTTGGACGAAATCCGAAAACGGGTGAGTCGGTAGTGTTGGATTCCAAGGCAGTTCCCCATTTCAAGCCAGGTAAAGAACTCCGCGAAGCGGTTAACAGAATTTTTCTGGATTCCCTCAAACCGTGAGGTTGTTAAAGCGACTTGTCACCTTGGTTTGGACTGGAGCTCTTTTGGCGATCGGTTGTGCTCTATACCTCGTAAACCCTGATACTGTAACGGTTGATTTAGTTTGGCTGGAAATCCCAGAAACTAGTCTCTCAGTTATTCTTTTCGTGACTTTTTTTATTGGCGTGATCACTGGTAACACAATATTTTTCATTGCATCTCTGTTCAGAACAACGAAACCACAACCGCTCAATGACTGAACGACGTATTATTGTCGCGCTGGATGTTTCCAACGCCAACGAATTGCGTAGGCTAGTGAAGCAGATAAAGGATAGTGATTGTCGAGTCAAGATAGGAAAGGAGCTGTTCACGTCCATTGGACCTCTGGCTATTGAGATTTGCCACGACGCAGGTCTGGATGTTTTTTTAGATCTGAAATTTCATGATATCCCTAATACATGCGCGAAAGCGGTTCGAGCCGCCGCACGATGGGGAGTGTGGATGACAAACCTGCATTGCTCTGGCGGAGCTGACATGGTAGCGGCTGTACGTGAGATGCTTGAAGGCGAATCGCATCGTCCGCTCTTGATCGGTGTCACAGTTTTAACCAGCATGTCCTTAGGCGGGCTCCGTCAGCTCGGGATTGAGCGTGATCTTGAATCTCATGTCGATTATTTGGCTAAACTTGCCCACGTTGCCGGACTGGATGGAGTCGTTTGTTCAGGCAAGGAAACACATAGGCTTCGTCAATCAATTGGTGAGGATTTTTGTTTGGTGACGCCCGGTGTTAGGCCGAAGTGGGCGAATAATAATGATCAGGTGCGTGTTGTGACGCCTGCTCGAGCTATCGCAAATGGATCGGATTATCTGGTCATCGGTCGGCCCATTACAGCCTCTGAATATCCTCAAGATGCGATCGCCCGAATAGTTTCTGAAATTTGATGGTTCCTTCAACTTACTCAAGAACTCACTATTTTATATTACCCTTTCAATTAATCTTTGGATAAATTGGTTGGTAATTGTATCGATCATATTATCGATATTAATCATCATTATTCGTGAGAATATTAGCTTGGATCCAGTGAAAGAGAACAGACCTGTTTGGATTGTCGTAGGGGTAAAGAAGTCCCAAGAAATAATGGTTCGCAAAATGATAAATACAGTCTGATCAAGGCGATATACCTAATGCGAGGTTACAACATTGGTAAAGGTAAGACATATTCGAGAAAAATTGAGACAGATTGATCAGGGGCTTGATTGAGTTATGAGTACCAAAAAATAGGTATAGAGGCCTTGACGACGCACTGTCTAATCATTACAGTTCGCGACCATCTAATATTCCGCGATAGCTCAGTTGGTAGAGCAGAAGACTGTTAATCTTTTGGTCGCAGGTTCGAGTCCTGCTCGCGGA
>Ga0163109_10000644_pt1 | contig 27910 bp, 24 predicted proteins | sample CRUFie1St13metaG_FD_108704 | JGI IMG/M metagenome (GOLD analysis project Ga0163109, IMG submission 108704) | Marine microbial communities from the Costa Rica Dome - CRUD Field 142mm St13 metaG | ecosystem: Environmental > Aquatic > Marine > Oceanic > Photic zone | place: Costa Rica: the Eastern...
ACAATAGATATTGTGGGTACCCTAAGAGAAGACATTTCAAAAAGATTATTAGCAATAGCTTCCGCCTGACCTCTTTCTTCAGCACCAATTCCTGGATAGGCTCCTGGAGTATCAATCAGTGTAATGATTGGGAAATTAAATTTTTCAGCTAGTTTCATAACTCTTAATGCTTTTCTATACCCTTCAGGTCTAGGCATACCAAAATTTCTAGTCAATTTCTGTTTAGTACCCTTGCCTTTTTCCTGACCAATTATAGCTACTTTTAAATGATCAATTTTAGCTATACCTGAAATGATTGCCTTATCATCACTGAAATTTCTATCACCATGCAACTCAAACCAATAATCTGTTATTTCATTTATATAATCTATTGAATGAGGTCTATCTGGATGTCTTGATAGCTGAACTTTCTGCCACCTGGTTAAATTAGAATATATGTCTTTTGATTTATTTTGCAGCTCTTTTTCTAGGTCATTCATCTTTAATGATACATCTAATCCAGTTTTAATTGATGTTGACTCAAGATCATCAATTTGAGATTGAATTTCAATTAGAGGTTTTTCAAAATCAAAAATATATTTTGTGCTCATTTATTTGATATCGTCCTAAAAATTATTTCTATATCTAAAAATATAGAATAGTTTTCCATATAATAGAAATCATATTTAGTTTTATTTATCATCCTATTATTGGAATTCACTATATGTAGCCCTGTAAGTCCAGGTAATAAATATAAACTTTTATCATCACTTTCATTATAAGACAACTCTGTTCCTACAAAGCTAATTTGACCACGTAAAATTAGCCATAAATAAGGTAATTTCTGTATTAATTTACTTTTTGAAGAATAATTATAAGTATCAATTACCTTGCTTCCGCAAAAAAATCTCCTATGATTTAAAGTATAGAATGAATAGTAAATATGAAATGGTATTGTAATTAAAATAAAAAGAAAAGAGAAAATAAAGTCAAATGACCTTTTTACAAACCTATGCTTAATATCCAAATACGGTAATTCCAATTTAATCAAAGAGACATCATCGATGAACTCAACAAGGCCTTTACTTAAAAGTATATTACCATCACTTGGAAGAATTTTAACAATAACAGATCTTCCTGAAACTTTTGACAATAAATTAAATATATTTAATTTATTAACATCAGATTCACTAATAATAATTTCATCTATATTAAAATTTTGAATAGAGTCAACGATTGAATCAATACTGCCTAAATAATCATTTTCGACATCTTTCTTACTAGTATCAAAATATCCTACTATATTTTTATAAATATTATTTTGATTTTCAATTTTAGTAATCAAATCAATCATAGAATTAGAAGTACCAACGAATGCAACTCGTTGGAAAAAAACGTCAACAATTTTAGGTGATTTTAAAATTTTGTAACTTGAATAAAATGAAAGTACATATCTCCATAACATCGAATAAATAAAGGTTTGAAAAAATATAAGAAATAAAATTGCTCGAGAGTAGGCTATTGAATTAAAAAAGTATATTATTGTTGAAGCAATAAAAAAAACCAAAATATTTACCAATGCTATTTCTTTATCAATAGAAAAACCTTTGCGATATATTTTAAATATTGATGCTACACAAACCCATATTAAAAAATAGCTTATTAATAATGGCAAATGCTTAATAAAATATATATTTTCAATTAAATGTTCATAATAAATGAAATACCAAATGGGAATAGCTATAAAATATGCTATTGAAATTGATAGAAAATCAAAAAATGATTGAAGAAGTAATCGGAAATTAATTTTTAAAGTGTCTACTATTTTTTTCAATTTATACGCAAATTTTAAAAAAGGTCGCAATAGCCTTAATCGCATATATAATGGGCCTTGTTTATCATAGAACTTTAAAAGTGAATCGAAAAAAACATCATCTACATTAAATGATGCTGTTTTCATACTCTCCCCTCTATAATGAATTGTTTCAGCTTTTCCATTATAAAAAACTTTCTTTCCTAATTTTTGAGTTTCTCTACAGAAGTCAGTTTCTTCGAAGAATAAAAAATATCTTTCATCAAAACCTCCTATAAGATTAAAATGATTTCTGCTAAACATCATACATGCCCCACTTACAGCATCAACTGCATGGGAAGTATTACTAGGTTTATATGTATAATTATATTTACCAAATAGTTTTGTTTTAGGAAATAAATAGCTTAATCCTAAGATATGAAAGATTGAAGTCAAAAATGATGGGAAAGCTCTTCGACTTGAAAGTTGAAATTTCCCATTACAGTCTAATATTTTTCCACCTACAACACCAATATTAGAATCATTAATTAAACTTTGGTAAAGCTCTGGAATTGTATCTTTTTTTAAAATTGTATCTGGGTTCAAAATTAAAATATATTTTCCTTCTGAATTAGATACGCCAATATTTACAGCTTTTGAAAATCCATAATTAGATGGGTTTTCAATTAATTTGACTTTGGTGAATTGCTTTTTTATGAGATCAATGCTTTGATCATTAGAATTATTATCAACAATGATAATTTCATAATCAATATCTAAAGTTGATTTTTTTATAGATCTAATAGTTTGATTTATAAAATGTGATGTATTGTAATTGACTATTATGATACTTAATATCATAATAGTTTAAATATCTTTTTAAATTTAAGAAAAGGAACCATATAAATTGCCTCTAAAATAACTTTTTTACTCATTTTTGAAGTTCCACGAGCTCTATCATTAAATATTATTGGAATTTCTTTTATTGACATATGATTAGAAAAAGCTTTTAAATTAATTTCAATTTGGAATGAATATCCTTCTGATTTGACATTGTCAAAATTAATTGATTCAAGCACTTTTCTATTAAAACATTTAAATCCCCCTGTAAAATCTTTTATTTTAATCCCAAGTATGATTCTACAGTAAAGGTTTGCTAAATAGCTTAATATCAATCTATTCATAGGCCAATTCACTACATTTACACCATTAATATATCTACTTCCAATAACTAAATCATAATTTGAACTAGTTTCAAGCATATTTGATAAATATTTTGGATTGTGCGAGAAGTCTGCATCGATTTGTATAATCTTATTATAATCTCTAGAAAGGGCCCAACTAAAACCATCGCAGTATGCAGACCCTAATCCCATTTTACCTGGACGAGAAATAAGAAAAACAGATTTTTCATATAATATATGTTTCTTAACAAAGTCCCCAGTTCCATCAGGAGATGAGTCATCTACAACTAAAATATGAACTTCAGGATGTCGTTCAAAAATTGAAACAAATAAATGTTCAATATTAGATAATTCATTATAAGTTGGTGTTACAATTAATATTTTATTCATTTTTTTATTTTCTTATACATTAAAATTAATGAGTTATAGTAAAATAATCTATATCTGATTTAGCTTATTATTTTAAGTATATAATCTAGAGATGGATGTTCTATATCAATAAGTTTTTTAATTTTAGATGCATCTAATGCACTATGCAAGGGCCTTTTTGCTTTTTGGTCAAGATCTGAAGTTTTTATTGGAATTATTCTATCAGGATTAAAATCATGTACTTTAGCTACTTTAATTGCAAAATCATACCTTGATATGACTTCTTCACCTACGTAATGGAAAAGACCTGAAATATTACTTAAAATAGATTTATATATTGCTTCTGATAATGACCAGGACCAAGTTGGGTTACTTATTTGATCAGTTACTACATAAATCTTCTGATTATTTCTCAATGAATCGCGAACCCAAACATAAAAATTATTTCCTGTTTTGCCAAAAATAACTGAAGTCCTCAATATTAAAAAGTCCCTATTTGAAGTTCTTAAGATGTTTTCTGATTCTAATTTCCCTTTACCATAATAAGAAAGAGGGTCAGGTGTGTCAGACTCTAAATATATTTTTTTATTACCATTAAAAACATAATCTGTTGAAATGTGAATTATCTTTGTACTTTTTTTTGAGCATGATATTATATTTTTAATTCCATCAACATTAACTTCATGAGATTTACTCTTATTCTGCTCACAAAAATCAACATTTGTCAATGCAGCACAATTAATGACATAATCAGGAGATAATTCTTTGAAAAAATACTTTAATTCAGATCTATCAGAAACATCTATATTGTAGAAATTTTCTTGGTTATTTAAAACATTAAAATATCTGGACAGATATTTATTTAATGTACTTCCTAATTGCCCAGTTATTCCTGTGATGAATATTCTTTTAGAGTTTTGCACCGTTTTTTTTGAAGTCATACAACTTCTCTCTAATTTCTTCATCATGTAAAGCAAAGATTTCAGCACATAGTATAGCTGCATTAATTGCTCCAGATTTGCCTACTGACATTGTTGCAACTGGCACTCCCTTAGGCATTTGCATGGTCGCTAATACAGAATCTAATCCAGTTAAAATACCACCATCTAAAGGAACACCAATAACCGGAAGTATAGAATTTGCTTTAATTGCTCCTGCCAAATGTGCAGCCATACCTGCCGCACCAACAAGTATTTTATATCCATTTGAAGGTGCTTTTGTACAAAAATCATGTACTTCAACTGGATTTCTATGAGCTGACATTGTTAAAATTTCACAATCAATGCCAAAATGTTCATAGTACTTATCTGCTGCCTCCATAGTTGATCTATCTGTATCGCTTCCAATTAAAACTGCAACTTTATTCATTTTCACTCCCTTTATTTTTATTTATTCCATAACTATTCTCAATAATATATTCTAACTCTTTTAGATGATAAACTTTATTCTTACCAGGGAAATTTACAAAACCACTGGCAATTAAAACTTTATTTGTTTTAGGTATATCAAATAAATATGTTATAAATGGGCCACCTGTAATATTTTCTGCATCAACTTTAGTTCCATATACTCCATATATTTTTCTAGCTTCATCATTATCAATTTTAATATTTTCGAACTGTGTGTTATAAGGTAAAGCATTTATATCAAGAATATTTTCAAATTTTTGATTTAAACGTTGATATGTACTTTTATTTGTATTGTAATATTGCTGAATATCTTCATAGAGAAAAATCCATCTATATGGATATGCTCTTCCGAGCCAAATATATTTTTCATCTATATTCTGTTTAATTAAATGATAATCTTCTTGAATATCCATATTTAAACTAAAATTTAGATTTATATTATGAATCAAACTGTCATTTAATGTTCCATTGAAATTTTGATTTTTTAATTTTAAAAATTCATTTTCTTTAATTTTTGAGAGTATCCATTCTTTATTAATATCTAATATAATAGGCAAATCTTCTATTTTTTTTGTTTTTATTACAAATAATAACTGATCTTTTGTATAGTAATCATTAATCAAAGTAACATTATTAGTAGAGTTATCTGTTAATTTATTAGCTATTTTGAAAGAAATACTATCATGGACTTCCTCAGTTGTAATAAGCATTATAACTGAATTATTATTTTCTTCTAAAAACAGATTAGTATTCTTGATTTGGGTCGTATATTTATTTTGAGGGCTCGGTGTAAAATATTTAAAATCAAAAAGATGCCCATCCAAGATATCTCTAATAGGAATTTCATTTTCAAATGAAGTGTATACATCTATATCTTTAAAGTTTGTAGATGATTCAGATTGATTACAGCTCCAAAATGAAACTATAAAAAAAATTACTATTATATTTTTATTTTTCTTTTTCGCAAACATATAATAAGGAGGATGAAAATTCCGGACCTTTAATAATAACTTTAATTGAAATAAATAATGCTACAAATAAAGACTTAATCACTGAAATATTTGATATTTTCATACTACTTAATATAGAAATATAAAATGTATCAAATAGCATTCTCTTTTTATAAATAATTTTATATCCTTTAGACCGTAATAGTTTGTCAAGAGAAATATTATTAAAATGATAAAGATGCCTTGGCAGATCATAAGCAGCCCAGTTTTCCTTATATATGTTTCTTTCTAGGGAATCAAAATTTGGAACTGCTACAACTAATTTCCCTCTTTCTTCTAGTGATTTTTCTATATTTTCAAATAAGATATCTAAATCATAAGCATGTTCTAAAACATGCCAGAGAGTAATTATATTATATTTGTTTTTTTTAAAATCTGAATTTGATGACTTTTTATAATATGGATCGTAAAATGATGAAGTTGCTTTTTTTTTTGAATTGACATAACTAGAGAACCTACCATCACCCCCACCATAATCTAAGTGAGTAATATTTCCTTTTATTAATTTACGTAATAATAAAAATTTATTATAAAAAGATATCTTTTGAACAGTTCTATATAATAAAAACAATATCCCCTTTCCTTTTGAATGTGGAAGATAGTCATCTGTACTATAATATTTATTTAATTCTTTTTCTGAGGGTTTAGGATTTACAAAATAAAAGCCACAATCACATTCTGCAATTGTAAATGAACTAATATTTAAACTATCTTTTATTGTTTCATAGGGTTTGTAATTTGCTGTTTTACATATATAGCAATTATGTGGCTTCATTTTCTTTATTTTTTCTTAATAAATAATGAAAGACCATACCCAATATCATCATTACAATTGATATATATTGAGCACCAGATAAATCAAAATAATATCTAGGGTTAAGTCGAATAAACTCAACAACAAATCGCGCCAATCCTGCAAGAAATAGATAATTTGCAAAAATTTCTCCATGGATATGATTTTTAGTTAATAAATTTTTAAGAAAAAGAAAGATTAAAAAATACAAAGTCATCTCGTATATCTGTGTTGGATGGACAGCTAGAACAGTTGCAGGAGAAACACCTTCAGGTATTGGACACCCCATTTGCTGGATATTAAAAGCTGTTGATGGAGGTGCGCCATTTGGAAAAGCAATCCCCCATGGTAAATCAGTTGGTATACCATAATCATCTCCAACCAATAAACATCCTATGCGACCTATTCCATGACCTAAAGCAATTAAGGGTGCAACTAAATCAGCTACTACAAACCAATTAAGCGACTTTTTATATATATAATGACTAACTAAAATTAGGCCACCAATTAGACCTCCTAAAAATACTAAACCTGCGCCAAATAGTTGTATTCCATCTGAAACAAGTTGAAAATTGAGAGTTAATAATCCATATAAAATTTTACCCAAACCACTAATGTTTTCATTTGCATATCTATAATTTTCAATTAAAAAATATAATTTCGCTCCTAAAATTCCTCCTAAGGCCGCTCGAAATATTATATCATCAGCATATTCAGGATTATATCCATATTTTATAAAATCTTTACGCAGCAAGTAATTACATGATAAAAATGCAATTACAATCATTGTTCCGAATGATGTAATTGTTATGGGACCAATTGAAAATAATTCAGGATACATGTACTACTCCTCATCAATGTTAAGAATTGCTAAAAAAGCCTCTTGAGGTAAATCAACAACACCTATTTTTTTCATTCTCTTTTTACCTTCTTTTTGCTTCTCAAGAAGCTTTCTTTTTCTAGTTATATCTCCTCCATAACACTTGGCAGTAACATTTTTTCTTAATGCTCTAACTGTTTCACGAGATACAATCTTATTTCCTACCGCTGCTTGAATTGGTACTTCAAATTGGTGCCTCGGAATTAATTTCTTAAGTTTTTTGCAAAGCTCTGAACCACTTTTATAGGCTTTTTCTCTATGTATAATAATACTTAATGCATCAACTACCTCACCAGCAATTTTAATATCAAGTTTACTTAAATTACCTGGCTTGTCATCAATCAGTTCATAGTCAAGAGTTGCATAACCTTTAGATGAAGCTTTTAATTTTTCAAAAAACTCATAAATAATTTCACCTAATGGCATATTAAATATTAATTGAACCTTATCCTTAGAAAGATAATTTGTTGACTTATATTCACCTCTTTTATTAACACATATTTTCATAATTGGTCCAATAAATTCTGATGGTGTAATTATTTCTGCTCTAATATAAGGTTCATATATCTCTTTTATAGAGCCAGTATCGGGCATTTCTGACGGATTTTCTAATTCGACAACTGAATCATCATTCATCATAATTTTATATCTAACATTGGGTGATGTAGTGATAAGATTCATATCAAATTCTCTTTCTAATCGTTCTTGTACAATCTCCATATGAAGAGGGCCTAAAAAACCACACCTAAATCCAAATCCAAGAGCATGTGAAGTATTTGGAGTAAATTCTAGGGAAGAATCATTAAGCTTAAGTTTCTCTAAGCTAGTTCTTAAGTCTTGATAATCTTGGGAATCTACAGGATATAAACCACTAAAGACCATGGGCTTAATATCCTTGTAGCCTGGAAGTGGAGTTTCTGCCTTAGATTCTTTTATAGTAAGTGTATCACCGACTTTTAACTGATCTACATTTTTGGTATTAATAATTGCATATCCCACATCACCAGCTTCCAAAGATTTCCTTTGTATCCTATTTAGCTTTAAATCACCCACTTCAATTATTTCATGTGAAAAATTATTAGAAAAATATTCTGCATGATGGCCTTTTGATATCGATCCGTCAAACATTCTAAGATATGCTACAACTCCACGATATTGATCATAAAATGAATCAAAAATAAGACCTCTTGCTACGGTATCTTTTGTTGTAGGTGCTGGAATTTTGTCCACAACAGCTTTTAAAACTTCCTCAGTACCTAACCCGTCTTTAGCACTACAATGTATTATGTCGCTTTTATTACATCCTAATAAATCAACGAGCTGACGTTCTGCATCTTCAATATCAATATTGGGAATATCAATTTTATTAAGCACAGGAATTATGGTTAAATTCGCCTCAATAGCAAGAAAGGCATTGCTAACAGTTTGAGCTTCAACTCCTTGCGCTGCATCTACAATGAGTATAGCTCCTTCACAGGCGGCCATACTTCTTGATACTTCGTATGTAAAATCCACATGGCCAGGTGTATCTATCAAATTTAGGTTATAGAGTTCTCCATTATTATTATAATTAATTTTAATAGGATGTGACTTTATTGTAATGCCTCTTTCTCTTTCCAAATCCATATTATCAAGAAGCTGATTCTTCATATCATATTTAGATAGAGTATCTGTAAACTCAATTATTCTATCTGCTAAAGTTGACTTGCCATGATCAATATGAGCAATAATGCAAAAATTTCTTATATTATTCACTATTTACTAATCTTTAAATTTAGGTTTCCGTCTTTCAAGAAAAGCTAACATCCCTTCTTCTGAATCTTCTGTATCATATAACTGTGAAAACAAATTATTTTCTATACTAAAGGAATCATAATAATTTACATTCATTCCAGATACTATTGATTGAATTGCATTTCTAATCGCAGTAGAACTATTTTTAGATATTTTTTTACATAATTCTATAGATTCTTCAAGTACATTATCACAAATTTTATTAGCAAGACCTAATTTTTCAGCGTCTTCAGCTTTTATATGATTTGCTGATGTAATTATTTCTATAGCATTACCGAGTCCAACAATATTTCGAAGTCTCTGAGTCCCACCAAATCCAGGGATTAAGCCAAGGCTAACTTCTGGTAGGCCTAATATAGCATTTTTAGATATATATCTTATATGACATGCTAGGGCTAACTCTAAGCCACCTCCTAGAGCATAACCATTAACTGCAGCAATTATAGGTTTAGGATAAGATTCAATTATATTAAATAAATTTATTCCTTTGTTCGAATATTTTATCGCATCCATAGATGAAAAGGAACTCATTTCTTTTATATCTGCTCCTGCTACAAAGGCTTTATCACCCTCTCCTGTTATAATTACACATTTGATATTAGGCTTATCTCTGTTATCAATAATTATAGATTCAAGTTCAGTTAATACTCTTTCATTTAGTGCATTTAATTTATCCGGTCTATTTATAGTTATAACAAGTATATTTTTTTCTAAATCTATCTTAATATTTTTCATGATCTCCAATATGTTCTGCTAAATAAAATAAGCACAGTAAATATTTCTAATCTTCCAAGTAACATGCAAAATGTTGATATATATTTCGTAGTATCACTTAAAGAGGCCCAATTGCTACTTGGACCAATTACTCCTAATCCTGGACCAATATTACCAATAGATGATGCTGAAATAGCAATAGATGATATAAAGTCAACTCCATCAAATGAAACTGCAATTGCGCAGATGCTAAAAATTAATATGTAAAAAAGATAAAAACCTAATGTACTTCTTACTATTTCATCACTAATTACATTATCACCAATTTTAACATGATGGAGACCTCTTGGATGTAATATTCTAGTAACCTCTGCTCTTATATATTTAATAACTAAAATAGTTCTTATTAGTTTAATACCTCCTGTAGTAGACCCAGCCATTCCTCCAAGAAAAAACATAAAAAAAACAATTAATTGAGATAATGCAGGCCAAGAGCTATAATCATACAAGGTATAACCAGTAGTTGTCATAAAGGTCATTACGTTAAACATCGATGCGGTTAAATTCTTAAAAGTGTAGCCATATAAAGATGTTACATTAAGAAAAGTTATAATAAATGCAATAATTATGAACCATAAATAAAACCTAAACTCAGTATCATTAAAATAATCAAAAGATTTTTTTGAGATTAACAAAAAATGTAGAGAAAAATTTGTTGCACCAAGAAACATAAAAATTATAATTGTCCATGTTACTATATCGCTTTGAAAACCTAAAATACTGTTATTAAATGTTGAAAACCCCCCAGTTGCAATTGTAGTCATTGAATGACAAAGTGAATTAAATAAAGTTAAGCTATCAATATTAAAGATAATTCCTTCTAAATAAAGTATTGTGGTCTGCAATAATATTAATACCAAATAAATATACCATAGATATTTTGCGGTATCTTTGATTTTTGGAGTTAATTTATCTGTTGTTGGACCAGCAACTTCAGCTCTAAATAATTGAACGCCACCCATACCTAGTATTGGAAGAATTGCTATAGTAAATAATATTATCCCCATACCACCTATAAATTGAGTAAAACATCGCCAAAATAATAATCCATGAGGAAGAGCTTCTATATTAGTCAATACAGATGCGCCGGTAGTGGTTATTCCAGACATTGATTCAAAAAAGGCATCAGTAAATGAATTAAAGTATATGGACTGGTAATAAGGGATAGATGAAAAGAGAGCCATAAATAGCCAAGATATAGTCACAACATAAAATCCATCCCTTAAATTTATTTCACTTTTTATAGGCCCTCTAGAAAAAAATATTAAAATACAGGCTGTTAAAGATGTAATTAAACCAGATTTAACAAATATTATAAAATCGTTTTCATTATATAAAAGAGGCCACAATGAGGTTGCAAACATTGAAAAGCCCAAAGAAAGAAGTATATAGCCAACAAATTTAATAATTGGTTTTTTTATCATCTAGCAACAAATAGATTTTCAGCTTCTAGTGCATCTTCAGGCTTTGCAAAAATCAGAAGTTCATCATTAAACTTAATTTCAGTCATTGTATTAGGTATTTTAACCTGACCATTTCTAATTATCGCAGCAACTGTAAAGTTAGATGGGATATCTTCAATCTGCATTTGATTTTTTAAATAATATGAATTTTCATCAACAATTACATCTATAGCTTCAACTCCTACATCATCAAACCTATGGATTTCTACATTATCTTCATTAGACCTAATCACATTGAGGACTTCATTTACTGCAGAAATATTTTTACTAACTATTGCATCAGCACCAATCCTCCTGACCGATTTCAAGTAATTTGTGGTTGTTATATGCAAAATAACTTGTTTAGCACCATAATGCTTAGCAAGTAAAGAAGCTAAAATATTTGTCTGTTCATTTTGAGTTGCTGCAATAAAACAATCCACTTCTGAGATATTTTCAGATTCTAAAAATTCTATATCAAGACCATCTCCGATTAACATTAAAGTATCTGCAAGTTTAGGACTATATGCTTTTGCTTTTTCTTTATTTTTTTCTATAATTTTTACGTTGTAGTCAGTTTGAAGCGATTTAGCTAAAAGTCTACCAATCTTACCAGAACCTAAAATCATTACATTTTTTACATCAAAGGAAGGCTTTCCAGCCATTTTTTGGATATCATCTATATCCTCTTTTCTACCAATAAAATAAACATGGTCATTTTTTCGATAAACATCTTCATTATTAGGTATGAAAAAATCATCATTACGATTAATCAAAACAGATTTATGACGACAAAAAGGGTTAGAGTTAATTACGCTTAGAATAGTACGACCAATTAATGGAGATGATGACTCTAAATTAATGCCAACCATTAGAATGTTACCATCATTAAACTCTTGAACTTCAACGGTTGACGATCTTCTAACTAAATGTTCTATTTCAATTTGGGCAGCTTTTTCTGGATAGGTAACATATTCAATACCAAACTGTTCTGGAGTTATAACCGCATTTTTATGTAAATATTCAGTATTTCTTAATCTGCAAATGACATGCTTAGCTCCCATTTTTTTTGAGATTCTAGAACAAACTAAATTAACTTCATCAATTCTAGTTAAAGCCAATAAATAATCAACTGATTTCATATCTATTGTTTCTAGTAATCTCTGAGATGCCCCATCACCTTCAATTACATGTGAGTCTAAATTATTTTTAACTCGAGAACACTTTTGAGGATCTATATCAACTACCGTTATATCATGATTTTCTCTAGACAAAGATTTTGCTAAATTAAAACCAACTTCACCAGCACCTATTATTACTATTCTTAATTCCATAATTATATAATCAATATATTAGTATATTATTTTTATTTATTATATAAAACAAACAAAAAAGGGCCCTTTATTGCTAAAGAGCCCTTAACCTTTAAAACAAGGATTTAAAGTTTTTGTAATTATTTAATAAGAGTCATGTACTCTGTGCTATTAAATCCTGGTGCTTGCATAACATAAAAATATTGACCAGATGCAACTTGTTGACCATTATCATTCTTACCATCCCAAGTTACTGAATAGTTATTAGCTGTAACAAAGTCATTTACCAAAGTTTTTACTGTTGATCCATTTAAATCATAGATAACTAAGGAAACATTACCTGGTTTAGCAATACTATATTCAATAGTTGTTGAAGGATTGAATGGATTAGGATAATTTTTAGATAATGAAGTAGTAGCAGGCAATATTGAATCCAGAGTTAAGTAATTGTTTTCAAAATTTGCTTGTACTTTTTCACCATTGTATCCTGCAACAATCATTTCACCTGTAAACTCAATTAAAGATGAAGCATCAAGTGATCCATTAAGCTCAAAAGGAAGATTGATTAAGTGATTTCCTGACTTAGATGTTAAAGGCTGACCGTCGAAGTCAAACATTAAGATTCTCACTAAACCATTACCCTTATCAGCAGCGTACACATCTTCTGCACCAGTTACTGAAGCAGCATCAATGGATATTTTTGAAGCATCATATTTAAGGTCAAACTGTAGACCATAAATGTCAGTATCACTATTTAGTTCTACAATGATATCAGTAGATGTATTGTTTAATGTAATTGAAGTAGCTGCAAATAAAGATGATATTAGTATAGCTACCAATGTTGTTTTAAATAGATTTTTCATTTTTATTACTCCTTGTTTTAAATTAATTACACTTTAAAGTTAATATAAAAAAAAATTAATTTCAATTAAAACTACACCATGTATTGTAACAAATTATTTCAGTTTTTAATTCGCTTAATATTAGCACCAATTGAAGTTAATTTATTCTCAATACCATCATAACCTCTATCTATATGATATATCCTACTAATTTCAGTCTCTCCCTTTGAACATAATGCCGCAATTATTAATCCAGCGCTTGCTCTTATGTCAGTGCACATTACAGGAGCTGAATATATTTCATGAACACCTCTAATATAGGCAATATTATTTTTTAGTGTTATATCAGCCCCCATTCTAGATAATTCAGATATATGAGTAAACCTATCATGATAAATATTTTCTTTAATAACACAATTACCTTTAGCTTTGAGCATAACAGCCATCCATTGCGCTTGCAAGTCTGTTGGAAAACCTGGAAATTCTAAAGTTTCCATATCTATTGCTTCGTATTCACCATCAGATTCAATAGATATATCATTGCCATCTAAATTTGTGGTGATATTAATTTTATTTAAATGATCTATAATTGATTCTAGATGTTCTTTATTAACATTTTTCAATTTTATCTTTCCACCTGTTGCAGCTACAGCTAACATAAATGTTCCAGCTTCAATTCTATCAGGAATAATATCAAATTCAAAACTATTATTCTGAATTTCTATTGGTGAAATAATTAAGACTTCAGTTCCTATTCCCTCAATATTAGCCCCTAATTTTTGTAAAAAATGACATAATGAAACTATTTCAGGTTCCATTGCAGCATTTGAAATTGTTGTTACACCGTTTGCTCTAGTAGCTGCCATAAGAATATTACCTGTAGCACCAACACTCTTTTTAGTAAAGTGAATTTTGTTACCTTGAGGCTGCCCTTTTGCGATAATATCACCTTTATCTAATCTTATATCAACCTTCATTTCTCTGAGAGCTTTAATATGAAAATCAACAGGCCTAGGCCCCCAAGCGCAACCTCCTGGAAGAGATACTTTAGATTCATGAAATCGTGAAAGCAATGGACCTAATACATAAAAAGAAGCTCTCATTGTTTTAACTAAATCATATGGAGCATGAGGATTATTACATCCTTTTGTATCGATCAATAAAGTATTACTAGAATACTGAACATTTGCTCCAATAATTTTCAATAGCTCAATCATCGTCCTTGTATCTCTAAGATCTGGGACATTATTTATTTTATAATAACCTGGGACTATTAGTGTGGCAGTCATTATCGGTAATACTGCGTTTTTAGCTCCACTAATTTGAACATCACCATAAAGCTTATTACCACCGTTTATTATCAATTTATCCATTTTTATCTAAAATACCTTTTGCGAAATCAATGCTTTCTGATGTTATCTCTTTACCGCTAACCATTTTAGCTAATTCATTAACCCTGGAAGTTTTATCTAATTTAAGATATTTACAGTATGTACGACCATTAATAACTTCCTTAAAAAGTTTATAGTGATTATTGGTTTTTGAAGCAATTTGTGGTAGATGAGTTATGCATACTACTTGATTATTTAAAGATAAGGATTTAATAATAGCACCAATACTATCAGCTTCTTTTCCTGATAAGCCTGCATCAATTTCATCTAATAGGTAAAGTTTATTTTTTGTATTTAAATTAATAGATAATTTAATTGCCATCATAATTCTTGAAAGCTCACCACCCGAAGCAACTCTACCTAATGATTTTAGATCTTCACCTTTGTTTGTTGTTATATAAAAACAACATTTTTCTAAGGCAAACTTATTCATCTCAAATAAACCAAGACTGACAACAAAGTCAATATCTGGCATACCCATAGCCGCTAAAAAATCTTTTATTTTTGATATCAAATTCAATGAGCCATGTTTTCTTTTTTCATATAATTGCGATCCTAAATCATTTAATTTTATTTTTATTTTATTTTTATTTTTTATTTTTTGTTCAATAAGAGAATCTGCATTATCTGAATTTTCAATTAATAATTTTAACTTATTTCTATATGAGATAAGAGATGGAATCGTCCCACCATATTTTCTTTTCAATTCATTAATTCTAACTAAGCGTTTATTCATTTCATCATATTCAGCCTGATTATAATAAAATTCTTGAAGTAATTTAGAGGCTTCAAACTTTATATCATTTAATTCATTAATATATTCATTTAATCTTATTTTTAGATTATTGCTTCCAGACTTATCACTATCTAGTTCATTTAACAAGTCAATTGATGAATTAATAGTAACAAAGGTATCCGATTGTAATTCATTAAGATTTGATAACTTATAAATTGTCTCGTAGACATCTTTATTTTTTTTTATTTCAGATATTGATTCTTTTAATTCAATGTCCTCATCATTTTTAATATCTATATGATTCAACTCCTTATATTGAAATTCATATAATTCTTTATTATCGATGAAATCATCCAGCTCTTTTTGAAGTATTTTTATCTCGTTATCTATTTTTAAATAATGTTCATATTCAACTAAATATTCTTGATAAAGAGTTTCTGTTTTAGAAAATAAGTCTAAATAACCTAGATGATTTGTCTCATCAATTAGTAATTGCTGTTCATGTTGCCCGTAAGACTCCCATAGTTTTGCTAAAAAATTGCTATATTCGCTTAACTTGATAGCTTCATCGTTAATAAAGTTTTTTGTGCTATTTTTAGTAAATATTCTTTTTATTGAATACTTACTTTCTCCTACACGTATTTCGCCTGAAATTATGCATTTATTCTCACCTTTACGGAGGTCTTCTTTTTTAAATCTTTGTCCAAATAAATATGTTATCGATTTGTATAGTACTGTTTTACCAGAACCTGATTCACCTGTAAGAACATTAAATGAATTTGAAAATTCAATTTCAAAAGAATCAATAATAGCAAGGTTAATGATTTTAAGTTTTTCTAACATATCGAATTAATACAATAGTTAATATACCAAGAAAAAGACCAAGATAATTATAATATAAATCAATAACATCTGATCTTCTTAAATCAATGAAATTCTGAATGTATTCTGTTAGTAATGGTATAATTAAAGCTAAAATTAACTTTAAAAGATAATTCTTTTTTTCTTGAAATAGAACAAATACTCCAAGCAAAAAGTACATTGTAAAATGTATATAAGAATCATAATAATATATTTTATTTACTAAATCTATATAGATAGTTGAGATAAAGAAAATTATACCAATATATATGAAAAACAAAAAATTAATCATGATAGTTTAAAAAGTGATTTTGAGAGTGATTTATATATGGAAACATCTCACTAGCCGTTATACTTCTTATGTTTTTACTCATTAAAATAAATGAAATATGTGAATGAATACTTGCTCCAATAATCGCAGCATCGATTAAAGTATAACCAGAGGCGACATAGGAGGATATTATACCAGATAATATATCTCCTGTTCCAGCAGTTCCCAAATTATATGTTCCTTTTTCAATAACATAAATATTATTTTGTCCATCTGCAATGATTGTATTTGGTCCTTTAAGAACCAAAATTCTATTTTCAAGAAATTTAGATACCTTTTTGATATGTTTTATTATGTCGTTTTTAAATATTTCAACTGGGACATCGATCATTTTTGAAAATTCATTATAGTGAGGTGTCAATATAGATGATTCTGGAGTGCTTCTAAATTTATCACATTTATAATTTATTGTATTTAAAGCAGTAGCATCTAAAACACACTTGTTTTTATAAGTTGATAAGATATTTTTAATTAGAGACAATGATTTTTTATGACTTGAAATTCCTGGGCCAATCAAAAAACAATCGGGCCAATGAAATTCATTCCTTATGAGCTTGTAAGATGAATTAGTTAAAAAACCTAAGTTTTTATCATCAATTGAGCAATCTACTGCCTCAATAAAATTTGTAAAGTAATGATCCAAAGATGAAGGAAAAATCTGTTTAATAATTCCTGCTCCACTTTTAAGCGCTGCCTTTCCACTAAGGATAGATGCTCCTGAATACTTTGCTGACCCAGTAAGAGTGAGAACTTTTCCATTCATGTATTTATCGTTATCTTTTAAATTGGGTTTAATCTTATTTGATATATCCCGATCACGAATTAGTTTAATGTTACTATTAATTGAATCTTCATGATGACCAATTTCATATATAAATAATTCACCGCTTTTCTTATAACCTTCTCCGATAAAATGAGATATCTTAGGATAAGTAAAAGTTATTGTACTTGATGCATTGACTGATGGTCCTAATGCTATACCAGTATCAGCAAATACACCTGATGGTATATCTATAGATACAACATTTTTACATTTTGATATTTTATTTATCACATCAGCAAAATTACCTGTAACTTGTCTATTTAAACCTGTTCCAAAAATACCATCAACTATAACATCATATGATGCAAAATCTATATTTTCTACTTTAGAATGATAAACCACACCATCCAAAAATGAAGCCTTAACTTTAGATCTGTCAATAATAAATAAACTTGAATTAACTGAATTTTTTATCAAAATTTTATGACATGTAATTGCGTCCATACCATTATCGCCATTTCCCGCAATACAAATAAATGTTTTATTAAATGGATTATGAATATTATCAATTAAATGAAATGCAACTGCCCTACCAGCATTTTGAATTAATTGGCTTTTTGTGGAGATTTTACTATTTATTGTTTCTTGATCTAAACGAATTGAATCTTTTGAACTTATAATATCAATCATTTGATAATATAGCTACAGATATTGCATGAGTTTTTGTATGAGATATAGAAATATCTAAATTAGAATTTGGGAATAATTTTGTATCTAGAAAAGGACGTCCATTATCATCATTTAAAATAGATAATTGATTAAACTTTAAAGTTGAAATTATAAATTCTTTGGATAAAGCCTTTTTGATTGATTCTTTTGCTGAAAACTTACCTGCAAAATGAATGGCAGGGTCGCTATGAGAATTACAATAATTAATTTCTGCTTTAGTAAAAATTTTTGATAAAAATTTATTACCATATGAATCAATAATTTTACGAATTCGATTAACTTCTACAATATCGGTACCAGCTCTAATCATCATTTATAATTTGAATGATTTCGCTTATATCATCAAGGTCATAGTCCGCACCAGAATGTTTTGTTTTAAACATATCTCCATATTTAGCAAAGGCAGTTTTCATATTTAGTTGCTTGGCACCTATAACATCTCTTTCTGGCCAATCACCTACCATTAGTATATTTTCATATTCTTCATTAAGGAGTTTAGATATCTTAATAAATGGTTCTGGAGAAGGCTTACATTGCCCAGTATCTTCTAGTGTTACAACAGCATCAAATAGGTGGTGCATACTTACTGAATATAATCGAATCCAAGCCTCTCTGCTTGGAGCATCAGTCAACACTCCTAATTTGAGACCAAATTTTGATAATTTTATGAGGGTACTATTTACATTTGGATAAAGGACCATCGTAGCATCTTTAATTTTCCTATAAGATACTATTGCTGCAGCTAAATATTTATTTTCTAAACAACCACATTCATTTTTTATAAAATCATCAAAAACTTCTTGATATTCAAAACCTTTCTTTTCATATATCTCGTAAATTTTATTTTTTGAATCTGAAAAATCAATATCTAAGCCAGCTTCTATCATTCCATTAATTGCAGCATCAACAGACATGGATTTCATTTTCATAAAATCCATTAGAGTATTATCTAAATCAAAAATAACAGCTTTTATCAAAACGTACCTTTACTTCTTCATAAGTTCAAGTTCATATTTTGCACTGGCTCTCCAATCTTTATCTTTACTGGCTCGCTCAAAGGCATTTTTAGCAAGATAATTTTCACCTAAATTTTTATATGCTAATCCTAGGTGATAGTTTGCAGCGCCACCATTTTCTTTAATATCAACAGCAGACTGAGCATACTCTTTTGCTTTACTAAATTCTTTTTTTGTGTTATAAATATCAGCTAATAGATATAGAGACTTATATCTTTTCTTTGAGCGATCACCTAAGACATCTATTGTATTAGTGAAGTTTATTATAGCATCGTTAATATTTCCTAATTGCATATTAACAATACCAAGTGTCTCATGACCGTTATAATAATTATCATTAAGTCTCACAGTTTCTTCAAGTGATTTTTTAGCTAAATTCAGATCTTTTCTCATTAAAAGAGTACCTAATCGGAAGTGTGCTTTATATGAATTTGGATCTACTTGAATAGCTTTTCTATAATATCTTTCTGAGCCCTCATTATCTTTTAATTTTTTATAGATCGTCGCAATCATCATTAGTGGTTGGAGTTGATTAGGATCTAAGTCTAAGCATTTTAACAAATAATCTTTAGCCTGATTATAATCTCCTAAGGAGTAAAAAGCTTTAGCTAGTTGAAAATACGCTTGTGTAAAATCTGGGTAATAAGATATTGCCTCAAGATACTTTGGAATAGCAGAATTATAATCTTGTCTTCGAGAATCATCATCTGCCTCTCGAGCAATTGATTGAGCAATACTATATATTGCGGTTCTGTACATTTCTTTATTAGGATTTAATGATATAGCCATTTTTAAATTAGTTATTGCATTTGATCTATCATCAATCTGATCATATAGAATCCCAAGTTCATAGAAAGGCAATCCCATTGATGGAAATCTTTCTATTATATTCTCATAATCTTCAATCCCAATATTGAAATTTTCTTTTTCAACAGCCCTTCTGGCATTCTGCAAAAAATCTCTATAAAGACTCAGAGAGTCTGATAAATCGTAATAAGTTTTTTTCCCATCTATTTGAATAGCTCTATTTAAATGCTTATTAGCGCAGCCTAAATTATCATTAAATAAGCACATATAATACATACCAAAATGAGTTTCTGAGTCTTTTGAATAGAAATCAGCATTCATTAGGTTATTTATGACAGTATAATCAGAAAAAGATGAAAAACCTGTTTCTCTAAATGAATTAATAGTTTGAACATCAAACTCTGTAAGAGTATAACTTTTATCATTAGAAATTAAAAATGAAAGAAATAATATATATATTAATTTGCTCATATAGACCTCCATAATGTTTGTGCTGAAGGCGGGATTTGAACCCGCACGAGATTGCTCTCACTGCCCCCTCAAGACAGCGTGTCTACCAGTTCCACCACTTCAGCTAAAATTATTCTCCAGAAGTATTTAATGGAACTTTTTTCACATCTATTGATTTGGGCGAATCTTTTTTATCTTCAATATCAGTTTCTTTAGATATTTGGCTTTCTAAATTTAAGTTTGGCAAATTTGACTCTTCAGCATCTGAAGAGTATTCTATGCTTGATTCTACAGTTATATTACTTGAAGATTTAGGATTATCTAAATAGTTAAGGAAAATAGCTAGACTCATAAAAATAACAGCAAAAATAGTTGTTGTGCGCAACAGCAAAGAATCTGCTCCTTGTCCACCTAATGCACCCTCTAAATAGCTATTACCACCTCCAATGGAGCCCATTCCACCTGTTTGACTTGTCTGCAGAAGAATAATACCCACTAAAAGTAAACAGATTATAACAAAAATAAATAGTACAATTGAATACAACATAAATAATTACCTTTCATTTACTATTGAACAAATACGACTAAATTCATTTACATCTAAAGCAGATGTCCCAATTAAAAAACCAGAAACATTTTCTAAAGATATAATACTTTCACAGTTAACAGCAGAAACGCTACCACCATATAAAATAGGAACTTTTAATGAAAATTCTTGCAATAAAAATTGACTTATCCAATTTACGACTTCATTAATTTGATCAAAATTTGCGCTCAAACCTGTTCCTATAGCCCAAACTGGTTCATATGCAATTAGCATTTTTGATGTCAAAGTAATATTGGAAAAAGCAGTAGATAATTGATTTCTCAAAACATCAAAAGTTTCATTTTTATTTCTTTGGGATTCATTTTCGCCAATACAGAGAATAGGCTTTAGGTCATTCTCAATAACAGTATTCATTTTATCATTAATAATGACATCCTCCTCAAGAAAATACTGCCTTCTCTCAGAATGACCTAAAATCACCCATTCACACTCGATTTCTTTTAACATTTCAACTGATACTTCTCCCGTGTATGCACCTCTTTTTTTTTGATGAACATTTTGCGAACCAAGTTCAATTTTCGTACCAGTTAAATGTGTTTCTAATATTTTTAACGATGTAAAAGAGGGACACAAAATAATTTTACTTTTTATGTTTTCCAAGTCTTTTTTCTTGAACTCCTCTAGAAATTTTATAGATTCATTTATAGTTTTATTCATTTTCCAATTAGCAATACAATAATTCATTATTTTTCGATATCCTTTAAAGCTGTTAATTTTTTACCTGATAATAATTCTAAGGATGCACCACCGCCTGTTGATATATGAGAAAAATTAATTTCAGTATTAAGACTATGAATTGCAGAAACTGTGTCCCCACCTCCTATAATTGTTACTACATTATTTTTAATACCATGTTCTTGAAGTGAAGTGGCTATAGACTGTGTTCCGGTTGAGTAATAAGGAATTTCAAATAGACCTAGAGGGCCATTCCATATTATCGTTTTTGCTGATTCAATTAGCATTTGAAAATTAATACAAGTTTCTGGGCCTATGTCTAAGCCAATATCATTATTTTCAAATGATTTGACAGATTTAACTTCAATAGAATCATAATCGTGAACATCTCGTGCGCAAACAGCATCAACTGGAAATTGAAGATTTACCCCTTTTTTATTAGCTTGTTCTATAATTGCACGCGCTGTGTTAATTTCATCGTATTCAACTAGGGATTTTCCAGTTTCATAGCCTAAGGCTTTTTGAAATGTAAATGACATTGCACCCCCAATTAAAATAGTATCTGCTTTATCTAATAAATGTGTAATTAGATGTATTTTACTGCTGATTTTAGCACCTCCAATAATAACCAACAAAGGATTATCAGGATTTTCTAATTGTTTTTTTAAATAATGAAGCTCTCTTTCTATTAAAAAACCATATGCTGATAATGAAAAGAAATCTAACACACCAACATTAGAAGCATGAGATCTGTGTGCCGTACCAAAAGCATCATTTATATATATATCTGCATGCTTGGAAAGCATTTCACTGAATTCTTTACAATTTTCGATTTCACCTTCGTGAAATCGTAGATTCTCAAGTAGTAAAATTTCTTGTGATTTCATATTTGAGCTAATATTGTAAGCTTCTTCAGATATACAATTATCTACAAACATAATTTCTTTATTTAAAAGATCTTCAAGGTGAAAAGAGATTGCTTCTAAAGAAAATTCATCATTATCATAATTATCACCTGGCCTACCCAAATGAGACATCAATATAACTGCTGCGTTATTATCTAGGCAATATTTTATAGTTTCAAGACTTTGCTTGATTCTAAAATCATTTTTTACTTCACCATTTTCTAATGGTACATTATAATCAACCCTAATTAAAACTTTTTTATTATACAAATCTATGTTTTCAATAAATTTCATTTAAGATAAAAACCTTTGATCTATATCATTAAGGTTAACGGATACAATTTTTGATATTCCTTTTTGCTGCTGAGTTACTCCGTAGAGATAATCTGAAGCTTCCATAGTTAATTTATTATGAGTTACAATAATAAATTGGCTATTTTTTGAAAACTGTTTAATGACTTCATTAAATCTTTTAATATTTATATCATCCAAAGGTGCATCTACTTCATCTAATATACAAAAGGGGCTTGGCTTGACGAGATATATCGCAAAAAGTAAGGAAATTGCAGTTATTGCTTTTTCTCCACCTGATAGCATCCTGAGACTTTGAGAAGATTTTCCTGGAGGAGTAGCTTTTATAATAATTTCAGCATCTAAAACATCATCACCTTTTAATTCTATCGATGCTTCTCCCCCTTGATAGAACATATTATATGTTTTAGAAAAATTCTTCTTTATTTCTTTGAAAGTTGAAGTAAATAGCTTTCTAGCTTCTTTATCTAAGCTATTTATAGTTTCTTGAAGATATGATTCAGATTCTACTAAATCATTATATTGATTATTCAAAAAATCGAATCTTTCAATTTCTGCCTGATGCTGAGAATCTACATCCATATTAATAGGGCCTATTCTATCAATAGATAATTTGATTTTATTAATATTATTTGATATTTCTTCAATGTTAAAACTATTGAATTTTTCAACAGATTCTTTTGATATATTTTGACCTGAAATCTCACTTAGTGAATTTTTATGAATGCTTATTTCTGAATTAATTTTTTCAATTTTAATATTTAGATCATTTAAATTATCTTTACTAGAATCAGTAACTTTTCGTTTTTCTTTAATTTCTAATTGTAAAGATTGAAAAGTTTGATATTCTTTTGAATATGAATTTTGCAGTGAACCAACTTCTTTATTTAAAGATTTTTCTTTTTTATAGAACTCTTTCAATTCTTTCTTAAGCAGATTATTTGATTCTACTAAGTTTTTTATTAGTGTTTTAGACTTATCGACATCTTCTTTGTACCTAGTAATTTCATTAGATATTTCTTTCTCATTCTGCTTGTAATCATTGATTCTATTATTAATAGAGTTTTTATTATTTATTATCTCAATTAAATTAATTTTACTACGTTCTAATTTTTGTCTACTTTCAAGAATTTTATTTTTAGCTTTTGACGAATCTCTCGATATCTTTATTTTTTCTCTATCAAGGTCTTTTAATTCTTTATTAAGATTAGTAGCTTGTTGGTTTAGCTCTTTACTTTTAATTGCAGAACCTATAATTTCCTTTTCTAAAATATTTAGATTAACATTAATTGCTCTTTGCTTATTATCATGCTCTTTAATCAAAAATTTATACTTTTCTATTTCAATCTTAATATCTCCCAAACTAATCTCATTAATTTTAATTAATTCTTTGATTTTTAAGGATGAACTTATTAAACGATTTTTCTTATCGTTCTCTTTTGAAATTTCTTTATCTAATTTTATGAGATCAACTTTAGAAATTTTGTTGATTTTCTGTTCAATTTCTAAAATTTCATGTTTTGTATACATGGCCGACTCATACTTATTTGGATTTACTCTTAAAATACCATTAGATAAAATTTTACTTGAATCTGAAAAGATAAAGTTATTTTTTTTGTTGGTGGATATTTCTGATTCTTTCAATATTCTAAAATCACCAATTAGATTATAAAGAAAATCAGCTAATTTTGGTGAGAATTCGATTTTCGCTAGAAGAGTATCAGTTGAGATCTTTTTTTTGCTCTTTGGGATCTGATCTAATATTATAAAATTAAATGACATTTTTTTGCTTTGATAAAAATCAACAATCTCTTTTGCCTCAGATAATTTATTAATAACTAGGTAGTCAGAAAACTTTCCTATAGCCATTGATAGAGGTGCAACAAGATTCTTTGGACATGAAATGAGGTCTTCTAATCTTCCTAATATAAATTTCCTGTAGTTGTCTTGTTTTTTTATAATGTATTCATTGCCGTTTGAGGCGCCATCTTTAGAGGTAATCAACTTATTGTAGAAATCTAATTTATTTTTATATTTTAAAAAGTCCTTAGATAGTTTGTTTTTATGATTCTCTAAACTAATTAAGTTCTGTTCAATTTTTGATATACTGCTTTCATTTTTTACTAATTCATTTGAGTTTTTATCCTTGTCTTTTTTTTCACTAGATAAATTAATTTTTAATTTATCTAGTGATATCTTACTCTCATTATAAAGTTTTTGAGCTTCCTGTACTTCATTTCTATGGTTCTTAATAAGATTTTTATTATGGCTAATTAGTCTTTCATTACTATCAATATTATTTTTAATTAAATTTATTTTATTAATTATCTGTGAGTGCTGTTCCTGAAAATCAGTTATCTTTTTCTCAATCAAATCAGATTCTACGCAAAGTTTTTGAAAATTTGCATCTAACTTATTATAACCAAATTGTTTTTCATCTATTTTAGGGATGAGTTGAGAAATCTTTTTTCCCATAGATTTGATTTCGATCTGAATTGCAGATAATTGCGCAGTTTTTGTAGTAATTTCTTTGTTTGATTGATCAATTCGATTATTAGAATGACCTACCTGCTCTGTAGCAACAATAATATCTTGATTGATTTTGATTATATTATCTTCAATTTCTTTTATATTATTTTGAAACAATTCCATTTTTAATCGAGTTTCTTCAAATTTATTTTGAGCCTCGTCAAGTTTTTTTTCTTTTTTAGATAGATCTGTAAGTAAAACATCTTTTGAGTTTATCATACTTTTTCGAGATTCAATAAGTGGATTTAATTTCTCATCGAGTAAGTCAATTGATTTTTTATGTAATAATATCTCTGATGCTAATAAATCTTCGGTTAAAACTTTATGTCTTTCGTATCTTTTCATTTGTAATTTTAATTTTTTTACATTTGTTTCAACTTCAGACATAATATCATATATTCTCTCCATATCTGATTTTGTTGAAATAAGTCTTCTTGTTGAGGCTGCCCTTTGTTTGTTATAGTTATTAATTCCAGAAGCTTCATCAATCATTGTTCTTCTATCTGTAGGATTTTGAGATAAAATAGATTCAATCATTTTTAATTCTATTACTGAATATGCACCACTACTCATACCTGTATCAACAAACATTTCATGAATATCCTTTAGGCGACATTGGTTCTTATTAATATAATATTCACTATCACCGTTCCTGAAATATCTTCTTGTAATTTCTAAGGTTTCATATTCAATAGGAAGAAGCCCCTTATTGTTCTCTATGGTTAGTGTTGCCTCGCAAAAGTTTAGTGGTTTTTTTTTCTTGGTTCCGTTAAAAATAACCTCTTCCATTTTAGTAGACCTTAAAGTGGAAGCCTTTTGTTCACCTAGTACCCATCTAATTGCATCAACAATATTTGTTTTGCCACAACCATTTGGACCTACAATCGAAGTGACACCATCAGTGAAATTGAGCTCTGTTTTATCTGGAAATGATTTAAATCCTTGAATTTTCAATTTTGATAAGAACATCGAATTATTTTATCCTGGAATCCATGAAAGTTTACGACCTCCAATTAAATGAAGATGAATATGGTAAACACTTTGACCACCATTTTCGTTGCAATTTAAAATTAATCTATAGCCATCTTTATCTATTCCTTTTTTGATTGCTATATCTTTGGCAATAAAAAATAAACCTGCAATTAATTCTGAATCATTTTTCTGTATATCATTGATGGTTGGTATTCTTTTTTTAGGTATTATTAGTATATGGATAGGAGCTTGGGGATTAATGTCATTAAACGCAAGATAATTTTCATCTTCATAGACGATTTCTGCAGGGATTTCCCTAGAAATAATTTTATCAAAAATAGTTTCTGACATAATGAGTTATTTTACCTGAAAAATGAAATAGAATTTAATGATTATTTTTAATTGAGACTATTATTATAAATAGTTTCTGCTCCGTCTACAAAAGATAAATCTAGCATATCGCAATTAAGTCCAAATTTTTTTTTATAAAATATTGATAATTTATCAACAAAAGAATCTTCATATCCTAATTCGACTAAATTTATAGTAGCCCCTCCAAAACCACCTCCCATAATTCTTCCTCCAATCCATCCTTTTATTGTTTTAGAAAAATTAATCATTTTATCAATTTCTGTACAACTAACTTCATAATTATCTCTTAAGCTTTCGTGAGACTTTATTAATAAATCTCCCATTGTTCTTATTGATTCTTTTTTTATAGCTTCTTTCATTTTAGCAACCCTATCATTTTCTGAAACTACATGGACTACTCTTTTTTTCAATTTTGAGGGAAGTATTGATATTTTTTTAGCTGTATTAATATTTAAATCTCTAAAACTTTTAATCTCATTGTTATCCAAAGAAAGGAGTTCTAAAGCCTTCTTACACTCATTGACTCTCTCATGATATTTTGATGAAGCAAGTTCTCTTCTAATATTACTATCAATAAGAATCCATTTAATATTTTTTAAATTATATTTTAAATATTCGATATTCATATTATAAAAATCTATAGTAAATATTGATTTTTTTTTGGATAGCAAGCATGCAGATTGATCAAGAACTCCACTTTGAATATTAATATGATTATGGTCAACAGATTGACATTTTTTTATAATATCATTATTATTCATTTTAAGATTAAATATTTTGTTAATAGATAATACAATGGAAATTTCCAACGCAGCTGATGAAGAAATACCTTTACCCATTGGAATAGATGAATTAATTACAATATCAAATCCT
>Ga0163109_10000645_pt1 | contig 27850 bp, 31 predicted proteins | sample CRUFie1St13metaG_FD_108704 | JGI IMG/M metagenome (GOLD analysis project Ga0163109, IMG submission 108704) | Marine microbial communities from the Costa Rica Dome - CRUD Field 142mm St13 metaG | ecosystem: Environmental > Aquatic > Marine > Oceanic > Photic zone | place: Costa Rica: the Eastern...
CCAAACAACACAGGATATATAAATACAGTGGCTGTGATGCAAAAGTTTTTCGACCAAGCTATCAGTGGTAATTGGAGTTACAATCCAACTCATTATGAAAACAACGAGGTGCCGATGAGTCAAATGATTCAAGACTTGTTGACAACATATAAAATGGGTTGGAAGACTAGTTACTATCAAAACACTTATGATTATAAAACTGATCCTAGTGAAGTTGCATTTGAAGAACCTCAGCATTCAGTAGGGTGGCATGATAATGTTCCTGAAACAGAACATGCTACTTTGGCAAATGAAGATGATGAAATGTGCGAGGCGTGTGCAATTTAATGTTGACATTGCCTACATAAGAAAGTATTATGTATAAGTTATTTTAAGGAAAAGAGAAAAGCATGGCAAAGACCGTTTTTAATAAAGAAAAAGTAGACTTCACTAAAGAGACAATGTTCTTTGGTGCTGACCAAAATACACAGCGTTACGATACGTTCAAGTTTCCTGTGTTTGATAAACTTAACCAAACTATGTTGGGATACTTTTGGCGTCCCGAAGAAGTAAGTCTACAAAAAGACAGAGCGGACTATGCTAACTTCCGTCCAGAGCAGAAGCATATTTTTACAGCAAATCTAAAATATCAAACACTTCTTGATTCAGTACAAGGACGTGGTCCATGTTTAGCTTTCTTGCCTCATGTATCTCTACCTGAACTAGAAGGTTGTATTGTTACTTGGGACTTCTTTGAAACTATTCACTCACGTTCATATACACACATTATGAAAAATGTTTATCCTGATCCAAGTGAAGTTTTTGATACTATCCTTGATGATGAAAAGATTATTGCTCGTGCCACAAGTGTAACAAAACACTATGATGCTTTCAATGAAGCGGCAGATGCGTTTATGCATCGCGGTGAAGGCTCTATGTATGATGTAAAAAAGAAAATGTATCTAGCAATGATGACAGTAAATATCCTTGAAGGACTACGTTTTTATGTGTCATTTGCCTGTACGTTTGGCTTTGGTGAGCTAAAGCTGATGGAAGGTAGTGCTAAGATCATTTCACTTATTGCTAGAGATGAAGCACAACATTTGGCACTTAGCACACACGTTTTAAAACTTTGGACGCAAGGCAAAGATGATCCAGAAATGGCAAAGATTGCAAAAGAGTGCGAAGAAGAAGTTTATGACTTGTGGCGTGAATGTGTTGCAGAAGAAAAAGATTGGGCAGAGTATTTGTTCAAAGATGGATCTATGATTGGATTAAACGCACAATTGCTACATCAATATGTTGAGTATATTGCAAATCGTAGACTTAAAGCACTAGGATACGATGCTATATTTGATCAGCCTGTAAACACAAATCCACTTCCGTGGACACAACATTGGCTTTCAAGTTCAGGCTTGCAGGTTGCACCACAAGAAACAGAAGTAGAGTCGTACATCATCGGCGGCATTAAACAAGATGTTGATAAAGACATGTTAAAAGGATTTAGTTTATGATTCAAATATGGGGTAAGCCTCAATGTCCTAGCTGTGTCAAAGCAAAGACAATGCTAGAAAGGCGTGAAGTGAAATTCGAATACTTTGAACTTGGTAAAGACTTTACAAGAGAAGAAGTATTAGCTGAATTTCCCGAAGCAAGAACATTTCCACAGATTGTAATTAATGGAATCAAAGTAGGGGGCTATGAGCAAATGGTCCAATATATGGAAGATCATAATTACAACGGCACAGGTTATTCACTTTAAAATACTACGATAAATACATTCATATAAGGATATGATGTATGGCCCGTGGTGCACCTTTTGACGAAAACAACATTTTCACTAGAGATTCAGTAGACGGCGGAAAGCTGGATTACTCTCAGCCAAATAGTTTATTTACTAGGCTAGAAGGCGGAGGTTTTTCTAATGCTATTCCTACAAATGATACTGTAAATGATTGTGGTTTGCTTCCTAAAGTCGGCACAGCAACCTACAAGCCAGATCCTTATGCAGGACCAAACGGACCAAACATAGGACAACAAGATGGCTGAATTAGGTAGTATTATACTCCGTCGTGGTACTACGGCAGAGAGATTAGCATTTGTACCGCTCAAAGGCGAAATCATTTATGATACTGAAAGCAAGCAGGTTTTTATCGGAGATGGTGAAACCTATGGTGGTAAAACTGTCTTTGACGACAAAGTAACAATTGACAATGACGGCAATCTCAAAGCAGGAGATAATCTTGCTATAATCATTGACGATGACGGCGCCGCAAAAAGTTTACGTTTGCCAGGCGGTGACAAAAAAGATAGGCCACAACCAGTTGCAGGTAGTATGCGATATAACTCTAACGATAGGGTTATGGAAATGGCAGACGGTAACGAATGGTTCTTCCTCAACAAAACTGTTATAAACGGTGATGTAACAGAATTATATGTTAGTCTTGATGGGCACGATGATAGACGGCATGGTGCTCAGAGAGGACGCAGTTGGGGTACAGCCTTTAGAACTGTAAACGTAGCAATGCGTCTTGCTGAAGACATTATGACAGCTAATCCGCAGAGTGAATTTTTTGTCAATGGAGAGCAACAGATAAGAACTAAACAAGTCCTTGTTCATGTTGCAAGCGGTATATATGAAGAACAATTACCTATTAGGGTACCACCTAATGTTTCAATATTTGGCGCAGGACAAAGACGTTGTATTATCCGTCCTAAGGTAGGAGAAACTAGCACAAGTCCATGGGCTAAATTGCGTTTTTGGAGAGAAACTGATCTTTTCCCAAATGGTTATTTTGGTTATCATTATCTGTCAGATCCTCGCAGTCAATTTTCTACACCACTAGATAACGAAGACATTGACATTTTCCTTTGTAACGATACAAATTGGTTCCATGATTTTACAACTGATAAGAACAGTAGTTTTACTTTTGTTCTTGATCCGGAAGGACAAATTAGAACCAAATCTCCTTATCCACACACTGGTGCAAGTTTTCCAAAATCAAGTTTTGATGTTGATCCATATTCAGTTGGCTTCCATGGCGGTATGTTTGCAGATGGATTTACAGGCAACCAAGAATTTAATGTTGATAGTATAGCAGGCAATAATTTAAGTATGGTAGCAAGTGGCTTTTGGCGCACACCACAACTGCCTACAGCATTTTACAAAGAAGGCGTAAGATATCAAGCAAACGTTGCGACTCCGCCAGACGATGCAAAAGTAAACGCTACAACACTTTTGACAGCAAATAAAAGTTTCATACAAGAAGAAACTATACAATTTGTAAATGACAAATATATTTTCAATTACAATGAAACAAAGTGCAGACGAGACTTACAATTTATACTACAAGCCGCTAGATGGGATACAGCAACTGAAACTAATTATTTAGGCAGAATTGCCGCTCTAAGTTATCTACGACCTAATAGTGCTTATGTATTGAGTGATCAATTGCAACAAACTATTGGTGGATTAAATTATGCCAAAGGACAAAGCAATACAAGTCTTACAAGTAATACATCAGCTCAACTAGTCAATACAGCGTTATGGAACGATGTAATTGATGTTTTAGAAAATGGTATTGCAAATGTTGATGCCTTATACTTCCCTGACAAAGTTTATGATGATGATAAAGATTGGCATAGAAAAATATTACAAGCCAACAAAGCATTTATAAAAGCTGAAGTTATTAGTTTTATACAAACACAAATTAACAATGACATTGCACCGTTTTCTAGCACCTACACATATGACGTTGCAAAATGTGAGCGTGACACAGACTTTTTGTTAGATGCACTCAGTTACGATTTGACTTATGGAAGTAACCTAGCATCTATACAATTTGCAAATAGTTATTGGTTAGGTATAACAAGACAGATACCCCAAAACCAAGTTGCTCCACACATTGCGGCATTTAATTTTGTGAGAAGTATATTACCACAAATTTTTAGCAATGTGCCATTTACTGCTCCAGAAAAACAGCAACTTACAGTGCCACAAGCATTATTAGAAAATCCTAGCCTATCAGATAGTATTACTACCACAGTGCAAGGTTTGGTAACTATGGTCAATGAGATAATAGAGTATGGTACAAACTATGCACCTTTGACTGTTTATCCTAAAACAGATACATTGGTAGCAAATAGACCACCTGCATTTAAACAAGAACTGCAAGATAAAATCACAGCAAGCGATCAACTAAGAACTGATACTGCTAACATTATCGACAGCACAATTAACTTTATAAACACAACCTATGCAAGTTTTAGTTATGATGAAGAAACTTGTAGACGTGACGTAGGATTAATTGTAGATGCAATGGTACATGACCTTACATACGGAGGTGAAGCAGAAACTAAAAAGGCTGCCTATAGTTACTTTGAGACAGGCAGTACAGTAATTCTAAACCAAGAAGCAGAAACAATTGATGCAATTGTAAAGGCAAAAAATCTAATCCAAGATGTAGTGCAAAATATTGTTATTACTGTAACACAAGACCGTGCAACACAAACTACAAACAGTAATAATGCAGAAGCAGGTGTAGCAGACAGAATAACATACCTCTTTAACATTATTACAGATGTTCTAACAAACTATGCGGCATTTAAGGACGCACACAGTTTAATACTTTCAAACATTGGATGGATACAAGATGAGGTAATTGCTTTTACAAATGCAACTTTCCAAAACTTTTCATATGATGTTGCAAAGTGTGAAAGAGACAATGGTATAATTTTAGACGGGGTAGGATTTGATGTTGCTCTAGGAACAAACTATAACAGCGTAACCAATGGACTTGCATATCAAAGAGCAAATGCAAGTGTAGTTACAGCAAGTCAAAAAATTGCAACTGTACAAAACATAAAGTTCTTAAAAGACGAAGTGTTAAACTTTGTTACTGATAGCACGTCGGCAGTAACAACAGCAGAAGCAAGAGTAGCAAATGCATTTGATGAAGTTATAGACATAATTGAAAATGGTGTGGTGAGCACAGATACAAGTGCAGATGCATTGGTATTTCCTGCACCTAGTGTGTTACCAACAGCAGATGCAGATGATGCCGCTTTACAATTACAAGCAAACAAAGAGTTTTTAAAAGCGGAAACCATTGCATATATCAACACCACCTATCCTAGTTTAGTGTATGATCAAACTAAGTGTGCAAGAGATGTAGGCTATATTGTAGATGCTTTGACATATGATATCTTATATGGAGGTAATAGTGCAACTATAGTAAATGCTGAAAGTTATTTTGTAGGTGCAGTAGCACAATTACCTGCAGGACAACAAGCACAAACAGCTGATGCATATGACCATCTAGCTAGTGTGATTGCACAAGTGGTTGTAGGATCTACAGTAACACCATCGACAGGTAATACAGAAGCACAAGATACTGCAAGTCCTAATGCAACTGCAACTGAAGCAACACAACTTAGCAACCTTGTACAAATAATTGAAGATGTAATTACAGCAAACAGCATTGCAGGACTTCCTGCAGAAATACTTCCTTCTGTGACATGGGCAGACGCTGAATACCAGAATGCCAAGACACTGATAGACAATGATAAAGCAAGACTTATTACAGATGCAACACAGTTTATCGCTGATAATTTTATTAACTTTACCTACAATCAAGATTTATGTAAAAGAGACACAGGGTATATTGTTGCTGGTGTTGCTGATGATATATTTGGAGGCAAGTGTAGATCAGTTGAAGCAGGACGTAGTTACTATAGAGGTGTTACACAATTAGCAAATAGCACAGTAGCAATAAACGAACAATTAATACAAACGCTAGAATCAAACAAGTATGCAAAATATTTGATTAGACAAGTTTTAAGCAATGAAGCACCTGCACAAACTTATCAATCTGTATCTAGCCAAACACTGAATACAAATATTACAGTAAACGATACTATCAAAGATAAAGCAGATGGATTGTATGATATTGTTTTAGGTATAATGGAAAATGGTATTGCAAGCGGTCCAACAGCATTACCTAAATATAATATTAGTATTGAGTCTACCACACCTCTGGATCCAACGCTCGTAGGAAAAGGACTTACACTTATTACCGCTGGTAACAAATCTTTTGTTAGTACAGACTGGACAATGTTTGGTAACTTAGGCTATGGTGTGCTTGCAAGAAACAATGCACGTTGTGAGCTCGTATCAATCTTTACATACTATTGTGGCTATACATACAAAGCAGAAAGTGGATCTGAAGTTAGATCACTTAATGGTTCAAGTTCCAACGGCATATACGGATTAGGAGCAGAAGGACGTAATCCTTTTGAAGTTCCTGTTAGGGCAACCACACTAAATGAAACAGTGTTTATCGCAGAAGCAGACAGCACCACCCCAGGCGATAATCAAATTAATGATTTACAAATTGTATTTAGGAACGCAGTAGACTACAATGGTAATCCTGCACAACTGTTTAACACAATGGCTGTAGATGTTGACCATGGTGCTCCAACAGGTATTGTAACATATGAAATAGGTAACTTCCAGCAAAACAGTTTAAACATCAAAGGATCAGCTCAAGGACTAGTAGCGGCAATTCCAGATGGTAATGCAATTAAAATTAGACTGCTACAAGAATACCAAGTAGATACAAATGAAGACATTTCGGATATACTTTTAGGTGCGGCTCTTATTTACGACAACGATCCTAATCAAGGATATAGAATATTAGAAGTAACAGCAGATGGTGTCGTAGACAACAGATTTACAATCAGAACAATACCAAGTTTAAATCACATACCTCTTGTTGTTAATCCAACTGCAACTGTTGGAAGTTCACAGTTTACAATCAATGCAACTACATATGGTGCAACAGAACTTGTAGACAGAAGGATAGCACATGAAGGTGTTATCTATCGTATCACAGCATTTGATTCTAATACTAACACAATCTCAATTGATCAGCCTTTGACAGCAGAAATGATTGGAGGCAACAGTGTAAGAGCAAGTCTTGCACCTGGAGAACAAGGTAAAATATTTAAAGATTTCTCTGTTGTAAAAGCTGGTAACCACGACATGCTTGATGTTGGTACTGGTGGTTATGAAGATAGTAATTATCCGAGAGAACTATTTGGACCGCCTCTACGTAATCCTGTGCAATCGCAAGAAGTAAACGAAATTGCACCTGGGCGTGTGTTCTTTGTTACTAATGACCAAGATGGTAACTTTAGAGTAGGCGACTATTTTAGAGTCAACCAAGGTGATGGTAGCGTAAGTTTTGCCGCGGCAATTGCTTTAAGCAACTTAGATGGTTTAGGATTTACACGAGGCGTGACTATCAACGAATTTAGTGCTGATTCTGAAATGACAGATGTTTCAGACGAAAGCGTACCTACTGAACAAGCGGTTGTAAATTACATAAACAGAAGGATAGGACAAGATCAAAACGGCGCTGATATGGGCGGAAACGTAATTGGCCCAGGCGTTCTCATGTTAGACGGATCAAAGTCTATGACAGGAAATCTTGATCTAAATACAAACGATATAACATCTGTTGAATTACTTACAGTTAATAATATTGACGCCACTAGCACTGATACAGATAATCTTACAGTAAACACATTAAGCAATATAAATGGTACAGTAAATGTAAATGGTACTGTTACACATGTAGGTGATACTACTACAACAGGTGATGTAACACAGACAGGTGATAACACAATAACAGGTGATGTTACAGTTAATGGCAAGTTATCAGTTGATAGCATAGAAATTGATACAAACTATATTACAACCACTGATTCAAACAGTGATCTAGAATTACGAACAAGTGGCACAGGAAAAGTTATAGTTCAAGATAATCTTGAAGTTAATGGTAACATTGACATAAATGGTAATATAGATATTCAGGGTAATATTATTCCTACGGATGACGATACATTTGATATAGGCAGTGCTACAAAACGTATTAAAGACTTATATTTAGGTCCAGGTAGTTTATTCATAAACAATACAGCAACACTCACTGAAGATATTGATGGGCATCTAACAATACAAAGCAAAGCAAATAAAGATCTAAAACTGTCAACATCTGGTACAGGTATTTTGAAATTTGAACATGCTACTCAAATTGACACAGACCTTACAGTTCTCAACAACTTAGAAGTTGACGGAACAGCAACAATTGCTAACATGGTGTTAGAGGATCTAACAGCAACAAGGATTCCTATTGTTGGCACTAACAGTGAAATTATAGATGATCCAGGATTGACTTGGAATGTTTCAACTAATGCCTTAAATGTTGACGGACAAATTGATGTAGATGATGTTAGCATTTTTGACAACATTGTTAGAATTAATGGTAATGATATATTAGCAACAGGTAGTGCCACCAGCGGACATATATATTTGAACCCAGGGCAAACTTCAAATACAGCAGTAAATATTACAAACGCTACTCAAGCAGACCCTGTAAGAATTACCACAAGCACTAATCACGGACTAACACAAGGCGATGTAGTAGTCATAGAAAGTGTAGGTGGCATGACCACCCTTAATGGTAATAATTATTATGTTAGTGTAGTCAATGCAACAAATGTTGATTTATATTCTAATAGCGGATTGACTAACACTGTAAATGGCACAGCGTTTTCAGCATATACTTCAGGCGGAACTATAACAAATATTGTTTATGGTAATGTCACAGTAACTGGTAACCTAAATGTTTCTGGTGTTACAAGCACAACCGATATTGGTTTAGGAAATACACAAATTAATGGTAACTTCAGTGCATTTGGTAATGTAGAACTTGGAGATTTTAGAACTGATCCTATTACTTTTACAGGAAGTATGAACAGTGATATTATTCCTTTACTAGATAGTTCGTTTGATTTAGGACAGGATAACGGATCTGACGTTTATAGATGGGCAAATGTATATGCAGATAATACTGTAACAAGAACATTTTTAGCTACTGATGAAACTATAGTTCGTGGAGCAGACTTTAAAGTACAAGCCTCAAACGGGGTTAATAAATTTACTGTAGATGATGCAACTGGTGATACTGATATTGCAGGTAATTTATTAGTAAGTGGCACATTAACAGTTGACAACACTGTTACAATTAATGCTACAACAATGACTGTTGATGATGCTATAATCACACTAGGGGGAGATACTGTACCAGTATCTGACGACAACCTTGATAGAGGTATTGAGTTCCGCTATTACAATGGAGCAGGAAAACTTGGCTTCTTTGGATTTGATGATAGCACAGGAAACTTTACGTTTATTCCAGATGCAACTAATACCTTAGAGGTGTTCTCAGGAGATCCAGGAACAATAGATGTTGCTGGTATTACACATACAAAAACAGACAGCAACCTAGTGCTAGATGCAAATGGCACCGGCGTAGTTCAGATAAATGATTTACTAGAGGTAACAGGTAGAACTGATATCACAGCTGGTGGATTGAACGTTGATGCTATCAGTTCATACACAGCAGATACAAATCTTACACTCAGTGGAGATGGTACAGGCATTGTATATGTAAATGACAATCTCACTGTAAATGGACAAATTGACGCTACAACTGCTGATATAAGCACTAGTGCTGATATTGCTAATTTTACTATATCAGGAACTGATATAACGTCTACAGGACATGTTAGTATTAACGCAGGAGCAGGCGGCGGTAATATTGATCTTACTTCTGCCAGTCCGGGAGGAATACGTCTTTACAATGATACCGATATGAATTTCAAAGTAAGGAATGACGTAGAACTTTACTATGCTGGTGCCTTAAAATTAGAAACTCGCAACACCGGAATTTACCTTGATGGTGATTTAATTACTACAGGAGATATTGTAAAAGGCACAGGTACAATTAGTATTCCAAACAATACTGCTGGTACAATGGCAATAGGGGTTGATGATACCTCAACTACTACACAAGGTGATTTGAACTTAGACTTTTCTTTGAGTACTACAGGAACCGTAAGTGCCACAGGTGACGCACACGGTTTATCATCTACAGACTCTCCTACGTTTGATGCACTGACAATGACAGGCACACTTACACTAGGAGGCATAGGCGGAGCAAGTGTAGCAAACGATACGCAATTAGTAATTTATAAAACAGACAATAATGTAAGCGATCATATACAGTTTTATAACGGAACCACAAGGATAGGTGAAATCGGAGCCGAGGATAATACTTGGTTGCGTATAAACCAAGAAACTGCCAAAAACATTTATACTCCGAGATACATCAGAGCAGATAGCGGACTCTTTGTAGATGACACTGACCATGGTATTAGTTCAACAGGTATATTGTTAGATGCATCTCTAAGCGGAACATATACAAATGAAGTTGATCTTACACATGTAGACTCAAGTGTCACAAATGCAAACAATGTTAATGTAGATGAGAAAAATGATAACGTATCATACCAAGTCTTGTTCAGTGATGCTAATGGTACAGGATTCCAACGTCCATATATTGACACAGACGATACGCACTTTACATACAACCCTAGCACATCAACTCTTAATGTAACAAACTTAATTGCAAGCAGTATCACAGGACCGCTCGGTGGTAGTGCAACATCAGCGGATACTGTCAAAACAGTAACAAGGGCAACAGATTCCACACACTATCTTACTTTTGTTGATAGTGACAACAGCAGTGCCACAGCTGAAACAATCTATACTAATCCAGATATAAATTACAACCCAGGCACCAAAACATTATCAGTAGGTGGTGATCTAATTATGGCAAGCACCAATAGTCCATATGGTAAAATTGTTTGGGAAGGTGATGAAGATGGTGCAGAAACTTTCTTATATGCTAGAAATCCAACCAGTGACAACAATATTTTCTTACCAGATGCTGGAGGCACTGTGGCAGTCAGTGTAAGTGACACGACAACTACAACACAAGGTAATCTGAACCTAGACTTCACGTTAAGCACAGCAGGAAATATCAGTGCAACAGGTGATGCTCATGGATTAGCTACAGGTGACACTCCTACTTTTGCAGGATTACAAACCACAAGTATAACCACAGGAGGCGCCACAACCGCAGGTACAATCACAGGACGTTGGAGTCTAAGCACTAATAGTAGATTTGAAGCAACATATGCTGACTTGGCAGAGATATACGAAACTGATCAAGAATATGAACCGGGTACTATAGTTATGTTTGGAGGAGACAAAGAAGTAACAATAGCACAAGGATTAGCAACAACAAAAGTAGCAGGTGTTATAACAGACAGTTATGCGTTCTTAATGAATCAAGAAGCAAAAGGTCAACCTTTAGCACTGAAAGGACGTATACCTGTAAAGGTTATGGGGCAGGTGAACAAAGGTGACTTTATTATTGCCAGCATGGAACCTGGCGTAGGTGTAGCCAGTGATAAGTATATTGGTGGAGCAGTTATAGGCAAAGCCATAGAATCTAAAGAAACAACTGATATTGAACTAATAGAGGTTAAAATATAATGAGTAAAGCAGTAGTAAGAGCAGACACAGATTCACACGTAGGACATGATAGTCCTTCACCTAGTCCTTTTCATCAAACTACTTACAAGGCAGGACAATCAACAGTATATGTTAATAATAAACCTGTAATCAGAAAAGACGATAAAACAAAATGCGGAGATCCAGCAGTAGGTTCTAGTGGAACAGTGTATGCAGAAAATAAACTTATCCATAGAAAGGATGATGCTACAGGAGGTCATGGTAGTTTCGTAGCTAATAAAGCACAATCAGGATCAGGTGATGTATTTTGTGGTTGACCTTTTCAAAAAACCATAGTATAATCAAGTAATTATAAGGAGTAATTTATGAGTGAACTATCTCAACACGAACAAATCGTTCAGGCATTTAACAACTATCTTGCAGAAGCTGAAACATTTGAACACAAAGGTGTGAAAGCGGCAGCCGCTAGAGCAAGAAAAGCTCTAGGCGATCTAGGCAAACTTACTAAAACACGTAGAGCCGAAATCCAGGATAAGAAGAACGCAATGTAATGCAAGCGGCAGTAGTGGGAGCCGGCATCACCGGCATTACAACTGCCTATTACTTGGCCAAAGCAGGATACGAAGTTACAATATATGATGAACGAAAGTATCCTGCCATGGCAACCTCTTACGCTAACGGCGGACAACTTAGTGCAAGTAACGCAGAGGTTTGGAACAGTTGGCGTAGCGTCTACAAAGGCATCAAATGGCTTACAAAGAAAGACGCACCACTCAAGGTAAACCCTTGGCCCTCTCCAGACAAATACAGTTGGTTCTTTAAATTTATAAAGGAGATTCCTAATGCTGACATTAATACACAACGCACTTGTGAAATGGCTCTTGAAGCCCATAACCTTTACAAAAAGATTGCTCTCGAAGAAGGCATTAAGTTCGACAAAGTCGAAAAAGGAATATTGCATATCTACACCGATGAAGCCGAATATGAAAATGCTAAAAGAGTAAATGCAGTATATGCCCGTGCTGGACTAAAAAGATGGGAAGTAAGTGCTGACGAATGTTTAAAGATAGAACCAGCATTAGTCCCGCCTCCAACTCTATTAGGTGGAATGTATAACGATACAGATTTTACAGGTGACATACATAAATTTTGTGTAGAACTTCTAAAGGTATTACAAAAAAAATATAATGTAAAAATGGTTATACGGAAAATTAAAAATCTTGGAGTAGAACTAAGAGATCACGTAGGACCAATCGTTGTATGTGCAGGTGTTGAAAGCAAAGCTCTTGCAAAGACAGTAGACGATGACTTACCTATATATCCTGTTAAAGGTTATTCTATAACAATACACAAACCTGAAGTAGCACCTTGGACAAGTTTACTGGACGATGGAGCAAAGATTGTTACAAGTAGGCTAGGTGAAGATCGATTACGCATAGCCGGAACAGCAGAGTTTAATGGATACAATACAGATATCATACAAGCTCGTATCAAACCTTTAGTTACATGGGCTGAAACAATGTTTCCCGGAATCAATACTGAAAACATAACGCCGTGGGCAGGACTTCGTCCTATGATGCCTAACATGATGCCAGTAGTGAAAAAAAGTGATAACAACAATAGAGTGTATTATAATACAGGACATGGCCACCTTGGGTGGACATTATCTGCTTATACAGCATCCAATATAGTAGAAAGAATACGTGGTAATAACACATAAATAATTAACTACATAGATAATTGGAGTTAATATGTTTTGGTTAGATTACACAGTTCAAAGTTTTCCTAATGGTGATTTCATTGTAGAAGGTGAGTGGCCAGGTGAAGTTATGGGTGTCAACAAAGACGGCACTAAAAAAGATCATTGGCTTTACAAACCTGGTGATGTTTTTGTTGTAGACGGTAGTGGTAGATTAAAGAAGTCAGATCATTTATCAACACTAATGATGAAATATGAGCAATCTAAGGTTGACAAAGCAGTAGATTAGTGTTATAAATATAAATGTAACGTTGAAGCAATTCAAACGCTATACAGGACCCGGGGGCGGTACCCGGCGGCTCCACCATAAACACATCGCAGTTACCAGAGGCTTATAGGTACCGAGCGAGTAAGGCGGACACGATGTGTTTATGATGGGGCCGAACTAGGATCGACTGGTAGTTAATAGATGAGTGGAGTTGCCCGGATGTAAGCTCGGTTAACGCGAACAAAAACTATAATTGCAAATGACAATTATGCGCCAGAAATGGCAATGGCGGCCTAGTATAGGCTTCCGGGGTTGATCGCCTAGCAACAGAACGATTAGAAAAGTGTTGCAGAAATGCAACACTTTTTTTTGTTTGTGCCCCACAACTTTAAGTTTTATTGTATCTACATAATAAATAATATCGTGTGCAACAACTCCCACCCCAGCACATAGCAAAAACAAAAATACAAGGAATAATAAGAATGCGTAAAACATTAATCGCACTGGCTACTCTATTTGCCGCAACAACAGCAAACGCTGTAGACTTAGCACCAGGGGTATCATTAGATACAGAAATCAAAGCCTGGCACGAAGTAGATGCTGATAAAAACTATCTAACCATCAACCCAGAAGTAGAATGGACACCTAATGCAGGTGCTCTTTCACTTTCAGTTGGTACTACTATCACAGCATATGAAACTGCTACAACAGGTGACAGTTTCATTTTATTTGATGCACTTGATGACGGCTCACGTCCAAACATCGACTTCGGTGCAGAATATGATCTAGGAAATGGTGCAGAACTATTTGGTGAAACTTCATGGGACGTTGACAACAGTGAACGTACAGAAATGAAGGTTGGTGTATCCTTTACATTTTAATACAAGATACATCTTTTACTAGGGCGGCTTAGGTCGCCCTTTTTTTATGGACATTTGAAATAAATACACATATAACTTAGGAGGCTACAATGGCAAGAATAGCAGTGGGTTTCAAGAGTGTTTGGGAACCAACAATAAAAGGAACTTCACAAGGAAGAAAACCTATTACATCAACTATGAACAAAAGCAAACGTAGAAGTTATAAAAAATATAGAGGACAAGGAAAATAATGTTTAGTAAACAGTGTAAGTTACATCTAGAAAAAGTAGGCGAAACAGGTTTACAGCATATGATACAAGCATTGAAGATTGCATTACGTTTGCAACTGTTAGTGCCGGCGTTAATAATCCATGCGTTTGCTCCTAGATTTTTTACTAACACTGCTTCAAAAGTAATGAAGGAAATTTTAGATGTCAGAGTATAAACCAGACGACAAAGGAAAACTAGAAATAGCACTACGAATTTTAGGCAATGAATTAGTTGCTCTAAAGATGGAAGTAGATGATTTTAAAATGAAATGGTTAGTTTATGGAGTGATAACCATCGTAGCACTTGCATGGGCTGGAGGAACGTACGGACCTGCATTAGTTGATATGTTTGCGAGTGACTGATGTGGCGCCGCTTCCGCAAGTGGTTGAACATCGATCACATTGTGGATGTTTCTGTCGATCTATTTTTAATCTTATTTGATGTATTAAGTTCGCCTATACTAATTGTAATGCGTTTATTACGTTACGTTGTAGGCAAATATTTGATGGACGGTGTGAAAAACAAGATCAAGAAACTATTACATTGGCTACAAACCAAACCACGTTGGGTTAGTTTTATTGTAATACCAGTGTTGATATATGTAGTTGCTCATCTGCTTGTGCTGATGTGGATATTTGGACAAGCCTTTGGACAATTAATTATGGAAGAATGGGGGAACATAAAAGATGTATGAATATAAATGTAAAATATTAAGAGTTGTAGACGGAGACACAGTAGATATAGATATTGATCTTGGGTTTGGTATTTGGATGCACAAGGAACGTGTTCGCATGATGGGCATCGATACACCAGAATCTAGGACTAGAGATAAAGTGGAGAAAGCGTTTGGACTCGCAAGCAAAGCCAAGCTCAAAGAACTCCTCCCAATCGGATCCATTCAAGTCCTCAAAACAGAAATTGACAAAAGTGGAGAAGACAAAAAAGGAAAGTTCGGACGAATACTTGGAGATTTCCTTATTGACGGACAAAGAGCTACTGACATTCTTATTGAAACGGGACATGCTGTAGCCTATTTTGGCGGTTCAAAAGAGGAGATTCAGATGAAACATATGGCAAACCGAGAAAAATTACTGCGTGAAGGGTTGGTAGTTTTACCAAAATCAAAATAAACACTTGACTTTCGCGCAATAATATTATATATTAAAGACAAATGTTAAAACATATAATAACAATAATAAGGAGTAACATTATGTCAAAAGCAAAAAAAGCTGTAGGTACTAAATTTTTTAATGAAGGTACCCAAAACCAAAAAATCCTAGCAAACTACTGGGGTAATGGTAAAACTTTCACTAGTGAAGATCTATCTGATAACTTAGATATAGCATCTCCTGGTGCAAGGTTAACTGAACTTAGAGAAGCAGGCTTTGATGTTAGAGTTATCGAGTCAAGCTCTAACGATATGCCAGGAAGACCAGTGGCAACTTATAAAATTATGAAAAGAAGAGTTTTAGCATAATTTTGCCAAAATAGGTTGACTTTACTACCTGCCTTTGCTATATTAATACTATAGGCACACAAAGGCAGGTATTTTTATGACAATGCATCTAGTACGTGGTATGACCACGCTCAACACTAAGAAATCCAAAAAGACTAAGATGACTGCTGGCAAACTAGAACGTTTGCAGAAAGAGCATCGCGAACACAACAAACATATGAAACGTATAGGTTGCCATAACAACATGATGACTTTTGACGAGTATGTAGATTATGTGCATGGTAACTACAAGCCCAAGACTAACACGACTGCTGTCAAGGCTCCTTGGCGGCAAGACAGTTATCGTAGGCCGACACCACATGTTCCTAGTCATGACAGTAAAGAAAGTTTTGCGCCAGCTACAAAGAAAGAGGCAATGCAATACACAGGTGAACGAAAACTTGTTGGTATTGCAATGATGCACAAGTCAAACCTTGTGCCAGTTTTTGCTGACGAAGATGACAAGACTGGTAGTAAGCAGGCTACAGAAATAGCACAAATGCGTCGGAACTAATGTACGCACTAAATGTAGTATCAATCAACTTTAAATAAAATATGAGGCACTTAATGAAACTTATTATAGCAATATTTTTTGCAGTATGGTTTGGGCCGACCGCGTTTGCGTCCGCTTCAACCTTCAATAATCCAGTAGAAGGCGAACTCTACACACAAGAAAATCAACCAGAGCTCTATTGTTTAGCAATGAACATCTACTTTGAAGCAAGAGCAGAACCTATCGTAGGACAATATGCAGTTGCTGATGTTGTTGTGAATAGAGTTTACGATACTCGTTATCCAAACACAATATGTGAAGTAGTGTTACAAGGACCAGTAAAAGAATCTTGGAAGACACGGAAAGATCCTGATTTACAAGATGAAGAAAGGGTGTTTTATCCTGTTCGTCATAGATGTCAATTCAGTTGGTATTGTGATGGAAAGAAAGACGTAACCAGAGATGGCGATGCTTGGCGGCTAGCTCAAGAAATTGCCTATAGAGTTGTACAAGAAAAGAAGTACCGTGGCATAACTGAAGGTGCAACACACTATCATGCAACCTATGTAAGTCCTGCTTGGGCGAAAGATTTAGATCTTGTAGGACGTATTGGTGTTCATATCTTTTACCGCTGGTCAAAGTAGTTTACCAAAATAGGTTGACTTTATACCCCAACTATAGTATATTAAAAATAATGTTTAACAGGCTAATGGAGGCAAATATGAAAGGCATTATGAAACTCGGCGCAATCATTTCTATGACGGCAATGCTGGGTGCATGTTCTACAATGACAGAGATTGCAGAACGTGAAAATTATGCAGAACCTAAATGGTATGCAGACTGTGCAGAAAGCGGCACTGAAGGTTACTTTTGGTGGAAAGAAGAATATGCTTATGCATGTGGCGGTGGACAGAGTAAATTCTTCCAAGGCGCCGAAGAGCAAATGTATGCGATTGCAATGAACCAATTTGCAAAACGAATCAATGGTGTAATCAACTCCGAAACAACTATCGACATTAAAAACAATAACAGAACTACAAGATCTGTGATTAGTTATAAAGTGGACAATGTTGCTATTAGAGAACACATTGCACATGAACGTATGAAGTTTAAGTATCAAGGTGAATATTATACTTTTGTAAAACTTCGTATGAACAAGGAAGTTTTTGATTCATTGTTGCAGGAGGCAAAGAATGCACACGTTGCGTCTACTCAGTCTCGTCTTAATACTAACTAGTTTGGCGGCTTGTGCAAGCAAGCCCCAATATGTCTACAATACTGATGACCAGTATTGCTATCAGACAACTAAGATTTGGACAAAAGGTGACAATGTCAGTTCCGAAGGTTTGACTGAATGTACTGATAAACCTAGAATGGAACACGTTGTTAAAGATGTTGGTGTAGCTAGTGATTGCAGAATTAGCAGACCAATAAATTCTAACCGAAATGATCCGAAAGCAGGTAGTTCATTGCTTTGTAAATTTACTGATCATAGAGGTAACACAGTTTGGAGGCCAGTCAATGAGGCTTTTGCTTATCCTAATTTTAACTAGTGTACTAGGTGCGTGTAGCAGTCAAACTTCAAGAGTAAGTGTTGCTACACAGTTTCAACCAAACACAAGTGCTTATTCACTAGGTATTAATCATTTCAAAAATGTATATTATACTGTACCTAAAGTTGCTATGGATGAATACAATCAATGTGTAGATTTTACTCTTCGAGAACTACAAGCAGGCGAACAATGTAAATGGGAAGTGCCAGGCGTTGCAATTGGCATTGTGAAACTAGTGCAAATTGACGCAACAGGTTGCCATTATATGTTCAATACAATGATGTATAAGAATAAACAAAAGAACTGGCAAGAAACTGCATGTTACAGCTCTTCAACTAAACAATGGAGATTCCAATAAAACACAATATATCTGCCGTTCAAGAACCGGGTAAATACTACACTATGTTTTTAGCAATACTTACAATGCTGACAGCATTAACTATTAGTGCTGTCGCTATATACTATTCTGTTGCGGGTCTTGTGGCTATTTTTGCCGCGGCCGCAGTTCCAATTATGATTATGGGTGGCACGTTAGAAGTTGCCAAACTTGTTACGGCTGTGTGGCTACATAGATATTGGAGTAAAGCAACTTGGTGGTTAAAAAGTTACCTAAGTGTTGCCGTTGTTGTTCTTATGCTTATTACAAGCATGGGTATTTTTGGCTTCTTATCTAAAGCACATATTGAACAAACAAGTGCAAGTGAAGAAAGCATTGCTAAAGTAGAACAAATAAACAAAGAACTAGGACGCCTAGATGGTATTATTGTCCGAGCAGAACAAAAGATTAAACAACTAGAATCTAGCGGCACAGGCGCAGATGCTAATATACAAGCACAGATTGATAAAGAACAAGAACGAATTGATAAGGCGTTCGAACGTATTCAACCTGCAATTGATCAGCAGAACAAAATTATAGCAGATGCAAGAGCAGGTGATGCTAACAGAACAAAGCCATACGAAGACCAGCTTACAAATATACAAAGCGAAATTAGCCGTTTAGAAACAACTGCCAGAGAATACGAAGATAAGATTGCTAACCTAAAAGCAAATCAAGGTGCAGTTGATCCATTACTTCAACAGATTAAAAAAATTGAAGAAGAAATTATTCGTGTAACCAATCAATTACAAAGCACAGAGAAAGCACAGATTAGAGCAGGACAGGCAATCATTGGAGTGACTAGTGACGGATTGTTTGGCAACAATACTCGTGAGGCACTTGCAAAATGGGTTGCGGCTCAACAAGATAGGATAGCACAGATACAAGGTGAAGTATCACAATTAAGAAAAGATGCTACAACAACAGTTGATAAAGAACGTGAACGTCTAGCTGGTGTTATCAAAAACATTAGAGAAAAACAAATACCTGCACTGAAAGATCGTGAACTTACTATGTTAGGCAAGATAGACGATGTACGTGCAACAGAGTCTCCTGTGATACAAACTGCAAGAGATGAAATACAAAGACTGCGTAAGAGTGCAGAGGATCAAGTCGTAAATAGTCAAAAACTTATAGAAAGATTACGTTCGCAACTAGCACAAACAGACAAAGCAGATGAAATAGATGCGGCTGTTGATGAACAAAATTTACGCATCAAAAATGCAAATAATGAAATTGATAAAATCACCGAAGAAAAATATGCACTAGAAGCAGAATATAGAAAGTTAGAAGCTGAAGTTGGACCTATAAAATATATTGCAGAATTTATTTACGGTGAACAGGCAGATAAGAATATTTTAGAAGAAGCAGTACGTTGGGTAATTATTGTAATTATATTTGTATTTGATCCATTAGCAGTGCTTCTTTTGATTGCTTCACAATACACATTTGATTTTATCCGAAAGCCAAAAGAGTTTGATTGGAAAGAGTACGAACAAGCAAGAGCACAAAAAATAGTAGAAAATTCTCACAACGACGAGGAGCAAGATAATGGACCAGAGCATAATATGGATAAAAGCGATGGAGGCGATGAAAAAGAACAAGTCCAAGAAGAAGTTGAAGAAAAAGCAGAAGACTGGCCTGAAGGTGAAGAAATGGCTAGTGACGTTGTTGAATTAGAGATGCTAAAAGAAAAAGTTGAAGACCCTGTAGAAATTTCAGAGTATGAAAAAAGCATAAATGTAGATGACGAAGAACCTGTAGAACCAAAAAAAAAGGTAGAGTCTTCGGAAGAGTTAAGCTCGGAAAAATCAGAAGATAGACTTACAGAAGAACAAATTGATGCACTAGATGAAATTCCAGAATGGCGAGAAGCAAAACGCCAGTGGAAAGAAGCTCATCCAAACGATAAAATTAAAAATTACAAAGCAATGTATCTTAAAGGTATAATAAGCAAATTGCCTTGGGAAGCATATCTAGATCCAATATCCAATGAGGGCACACAAAGTAGCGGATATATACAAAACGCAGAACAAAACAACGACTCAATTTGGAATAGGATAAAAAAGGAAGATGAGTGATATAACACTAATTACACCGCCTGATCATATTTTTGGCGACTGTTACAGTTATTTGTTAATCTATCCAAACAAAGACATCAAAGAACAATTCAACACTATAATTGCAAATATAGAAACACCTTTACATGTTTACCTGTATGATGATCCAGAAGCACAAGATGCAGAATGGTTACTTACAGCAGTTAGTAAAGTAAACACAATAATTCTTGATGTGGACAATTGTCCCGCCGAGCTAAGAAGTATTTTGGGCTTTATTATTGCCAAACCTAAAACTTATTGGTTGACAAATGGTGAAGATATGTATTATAATAAACTTAGTAATAAAAGGGTTTACAATCTCGATTTTATAACAACAGGAGGTAATTTTGAGGAGACCAAATAAACAAAGACGAAACGATGACAATTTTGGTAAATCGGGTCTTAAAGTTGAAGTAAGGAATGGAGACTTCAACGCCGCACTTAGACGTTTTAAGAAAAAAGTGCAGGAGGCAGGAATCATTCAAGAAGTACGTGAACGTAAAGAATATGTTAAGCCAAGCACCAAACGTGCAAAAGCAAAAGCCGCTGGTAGAGCTAGATGGCTAAAGAAACAGGCAAAACAAAAAGCTGACTGGGGAATGTAAGACATGGCCATGCATAATGAGTTATGGTTTCCTAGTGTCATATGGAGTGCTATAATCAACAATGTTGATAACATTGCACTGAAGAAATACGCATATGAAAGACAAAAAGAGGATGAAGGAAGAAAAATTAGCAACGCAGGAGGATGGCAATCAAACGACATTCCTGCTGGTGCATGTCCGGAAGTTGATAACTTAGTAAAAACACTTAATAATGAGCTTGTTGAAATTTGTAATCAAACTGCCCTCAATCCAGTGCAGATTTACAACATATGGATAAACATCAATCCTCCAGGCAGTTTTAACTTAGCACATCATCATATGGGTGCTATGTTTAGTGGTGTGTATTATGTAGACGCAGACCCGCAACAGGGTAACATTATATTTGAACGTGGTGATAATGCAGAGTATCATGTTAGACCGCATAATATCCAAAAGGTAAATTATTATAACAGTCAAAGTTGTACATATGCGGCAAAGACAGGTGCATTATATATTTTTCCTAGTTGGTTAAAACACCACGTCCAAGCCAACAGAGCAAACAAAGATAGAATTAGTATTTCATTTAATTATGGGGAGCCTTTCCAGGTATAAAAAATGCGTATTGAAGACGATATGAAATTAGACTATAAAGATGTTCTTATTAGGCCAAAGCGTTCTACTCTAGGAAGTAGAAAAGAAGTTGACCTTACTCGTGGTTACACTTTTAGAAACTATAAACCACAACATACTGACACAGGCAGTCTTCCATACGGCTATCCTGCAGGTCCATATCCAGAAAGGCATTGGCGAGGTATTCCTATTGTTGCTAGTAATATGGATGGTGTTGGTACGTTTGCAATGGCAGACAAACTAGCCGAACAAGGAATAATGACTTGTTTGGTTAAAACATATTCTGTTAATGAACTTGTAAATTATTTTGATGTAGAGGATCGTTCGCATAATGTAGCAAGGACAGAGTTTGTTGCAATGAGCATAGGCATAACAGATGATGACCATAACAAATTTCGTATGGTTTATGAACAAACAGGCGATAAATTAAAGTATGTTTGTATTGATGTTGCAAATGGTTATTCAGAACGTTTTGCAACATTTGTAAAAAAGTTTAGAGAATATTATCCGAATATAGTCATCATAGCGGGTAATGTTGTAACAGGAGAGATGACAGAGGAGTTAATACTCAGTGGCGCAGATATTGTTAAAGTCGGGATTGGTCCTGGCAGTGTATGTACTACTAGGATTCAAACAGGCGTTGGCTATCCCCAATTGTCCGCAGTTATCGAATGTGCAGACGCCGCCCACGGACTCGGAGGACACGTTATCGCCGACGGAGGTTGTACAACCCCAGGTGATGTCGCTAAGGCTTTCGCTGGAGGTGCCGATTATGTTATGCTGGGTGGAATGCTTGCAGGTCACGATCAAGGTGGGGGAGACATCCTTACCAAAATCTACAACACAAATGAATTAGACCATGAAGGTGTTGTGGTAACAGATGTAAAAAAGTTTGTGCAGTTCTACGGTATGAGCAGTAAAAGTGCTAACGAAAAACACTTTGGTGGACTTAAAAATTATCGTTCATCTGAAGGTAGAACTGTGCTTGTGCCTTACAAAGGCGATGTAGAGAATACTATACAGGATATACTAGGCGGAGTGCGTAGTGCCTGTACGTATGCGGGTGCTGTACGTTTAAAGCACCTAAGTAAGTGTACTACTTTTGTTAAGTGTACACAAACCCATAATGGAGTCTATGAAAAATCAACCATCGGCAACTAATGGGATAAATAAACATGTACATTGTAAGAGTTACTTTGTACTAGGATGCCGAAAGGATCCTAATATTAATCTTGCTTAATAAAGGAGAAAACAATGACAAGACTAACAACTCTAGACTTACCCTCAATTCACAGACACTTTGTAGGATTCGACAGCATGTTCGATGAAATGGACCGACTGTTTGAAAATTCTAAAAGCCAAGGGTATCCACCATACAACATCGCACAGATCAACGAAAATGAGTATATGATCTCATTAGCAGTTGCTGGCTTTGGTATGGATAATCTTTCAATTGAGAAAGATAAGAATACACTTAAAATTGAAGGTACGGCTCCAAAAGGAGACGACAAAGTAAACTATCTACACAGAGGAATCGGTGGAAGAAACTTCCGTAGAGAGTTTGCACTTGCTGAACACGTAGAAGTTCACAACGCTGAACTTGTAAATGGTATGCTAAACATTCATTTAAGACGTGAAGTTCCAGAAGAACTACAGCCTAAGAAGATTGAGATCAACGCAGGCAAAACTATCGAAGGAACTGTTTCAGAAAAGTAAACAGTCTAGGGGGAGCGTTTTGCTCCCCCGTATAAAGGAGCAAAAATGAGTACAGAATTTATTGAAGACGTCAAAATTGACGAGAAGATTAAGAATCAAATCTTAGAACCTGCAAGTTATAAAGTCATCATGTTGAATGATGATAGCACTCCAATGGACTTTGTAACATCTATACTTACATTAATTTTTAAACACAGCCAAGAAACAGCAAAAAAGGTAATGTTAACCATTCATGAAGAAGGTTCCGCCGTAGTTGGAATATATAAGTATGAGATAGCTGAACAAAAAGCTCTAGAAGCAACTACACTTTCTAGAGATAACGGCTTTCCATTGCAACTACGTTTGGAGCAAGAATGAATAACCTAAAAGAATTAACTTGGGAACATCACAAAGACGCAGAACGTCAAGACTTTGTTAAGGTTTTGATGAGCGGTAAAATCAATCCTGAGCTATATGCAACATATCTATGGAACCAACATAAAAAATACGATATCTTAGAAGCTATAGCCGGCGCACAAGGATTGCTAGATGATTTACCTGATATAAGACGAAAAATGAAAATTGAACAAGACTTCTTAGAACTATGGAAGTCTGACACACCTCCAACACTAACTAATAGTACCCAACATTATATAATGCATATGAAAAGTATTATTGCTGACAGAAATGCAATAATGGCGCACGTTTATGTTTTACACATGGGCGACTTGAGCGGAGGACAGATGATTGCACGTAAGGCACCAGGCGAAGGACGAATGTATCAATTTGATACAGACAAAGTTGCGTTGAAAGAAGCTATCCGTGCAAAAACAAACGACGAGATGGCAGAAGAAGCAAAGTATTGTTTTACTGCCTCTACAAATTTATTTAAGGAACTTATGGAGTTAGATATTGAGCACTATTTGGAACAAGCTGATTGATTGTAAAGATGACATCATAGATATTTTCAATGAAAATGCTACCGAAATACATGAAGAAGGTCTTGATTATTTTAATCGTCCTGAAAATGGTTGGATTAATCGTGTATGGGCTAATGACAATGTAAGACGAGCGCACATTGATGTAGTTGATGCACGTGATACTAAAGGCTTGTGGATGATGCATGTTTGTATTTTTCCTACATTAGACAATCCCGCACCTATATATGGTTTTGATGTAATTGCAGGCAAAAACAAAATGACAGGCGCATTTCATGATTTTTCACCTAGTGCAGATCCAGACCATGATATGATACAAGGTTATTATGAAAGTGTAGATCACTTCGTTCCTGAAAAACAACGTGAACTTCCTGAGTGGGCAAAAAATATATTTACAGGTAAAATGCTTGCCGCAGGCAATGTTAAAACTGAAGAAGAAGCCACAGAAATAATTCAAATAGCATTGAGTAATCTCCATGCATATTTTGAAGAAGTTGGAGAAACAAAAGGCGAAGGCGCACCGGACTTAGTAGCCGCCTGCCAAGATTACTATTGCCATAATCAGCAACAAAATCCACATACTGCAAATGTAATGAAAAGTCTAGGACTACCAGAAGAAGATGTAGACAAGTTTTGTAAGGACATGTTGTTTCCAAAACTCGCATAAATACGTTATAGGAGTGTATAATGCGTTTTCAAGAATTTAAACTTACAGAAGCATCCGGCGTGTTCAATAGACAAGCAGGGCAAATGTTTCGTCATCCTGATACAGGACACGAACTTGAATTTGTTAAAATCATAGCCTATCCAAGTGATGCAGAACAATTTGAAAATGCCGCGGCACGTGATGAAGCAATTAAACAACTTAATGAAAGTTTAGATATTCCTATTGAATGGACAAACAACCCTACAGCTGGTACCCTTGCATTTGGTATTGCTTATTTGAAAGAGATTCTTGCAACTGGTGCAGGAACAGCAGACGAAGATAAAGAAGCAACTCATATTTTTGGTAGATATTTTGCAAGAATGAAGCAAGCCGGCTTACCAGCTAACTGGAACAGTAATCACTTCCATGGATATAAATTACAGACAGGCGCGGCAAGTAAATTACAACAAGGTTTAATGCCCCAGGATATACTAGGTTTAGAAGAAAAACGCTATAGAGGAATTGATGACCTTATGCAAGCAGTTCGTGGTAATTTAAAAAGCAAACCCGATGTGCTTGCTGGATTTGAAGCAGTTGCACAAGGACAGCTTCCTGCACTATTTCCTAACCAACGTAACATTGGAACAGCTATCAGAGATTATGCAGGTGAAGTTTTACAACCTCTTGCAATGATGAGCGGAATACAAATGGGACAAGGTGTAGCATCAGCAAAGAATGACCTAATTCCAAATCAAGATTGGAGTGAACTAGATTTATATTGGCCTTCAGGAAAAAATCATAACCTAGTTGATAGTGTGTTTGTACGCGAAGACGGATTAGAAATAGGTATTAGTTCTAAAGGCAAAAAAGGTGCAGATGCCAGCATGAAAAATGTTAAGGATGCTATTGTCAAAGCCGAAAAAACCAAACCGCAATTATTAAGCAGTCATGAAGAAGTAGTAGAAATTGTAGAGCTTATAGATCAAACTTCAGCAGAAGAAGGTCCTTTGGCTGTTGCAGAAAAAATTAAATTACTGTCAACAGAAACTTGTACTTTTATTAGAGAAATGAAAAATGCTAACATGTCTGTAGAAGACATACAGAATATGCACAATAGAAATCCTCAACTCTTAGAAGTTTACAAATCGTTTGGTGCAAAATTAAATCATCCTAACTATAACATATATTTCCATATGATAACAAATGTAGCGAAGATGGTTGCTGAGGAACTAAACAGCAAACCAGATTTCGGCGTAGGCATGATGGACTTTATGAAACAGGCAAGCATTGTGCAGGTTTATACACAAATAGGAAACTCTGGCGATGACGTAAGTGTTACAGAGTTTAGAAGTGTGTACCCTCCACAGTTTACAGGTACTATATTAGTAAATGGTTCTAAGAATTATGCAAGTACAAAAATATTTGGTAAACTTGCATTTAAGATGCCTGGCGCCTAAAGATTATATTTTTTAATTTTTGCAATAAGATTAGTTCTACCTATTCCTAGATCTTTTGCCGCCTTACTGCGATTGCCGTCAAAAAAATCTAAGGCCATTTTAATCCTATTGATTTCCATAGTTTCTATTTCGCCAGGTAAACTTTTTATTTCTACATCATAATTATCAAATATTGCAAGTGCTTCCCATAGGGCATCTTGTTCTGTCTTTTGTTTTTCCATACAGTATTTATTTTGGTGTTGTAACGTTGTGTAAAATTTAGACAATAGTGTAAAAATTTTTACACCTAAATGCTAAATACAAGTGACACCATAGGAGGGATGCAAAACCGATAAATATTAATGCAGGAGTTTCACATGAAAAAATATAAGATTCTATCTACATTAATCGTTTGTCTGTTATCTACATCTGCTTTCGCGAGCGAACTCACGTGGGGTTTTAAATCGCCTGCTTTCCATCATGGCAATGGTTATTCATCACACGTACTGAGTGTTGAACAATTACAGCATAATAGAAAACAGGATATAAAAGATGAACAGGCAAGAGTACAGAGGGAGCTAGAAAGAGAATTAGAAAACACAACCCTGAATAAGTTTATTAAGAACGTAGAGTCAAGAATATACGCTACACTTAGTAAACAAATGGTAGATAGTATGTTTGCTGATTGTGATGCTACAACAACAACTTGTGCAACAAGCGGCACAGCGGAAATCGAAGGCTCGCAAATATCTTGGGCCAAAGACTCAACAACAGGAGAAATAACTCTTACTGTAATTGAGGAAGATGGAAGTACAACTACTATAACGATACCTGGTGCAGGGGAGTTTAACTTTTGATTCGAATACTATTAATAATAGGCACATTGATACTAACAGGTTGCAGTGGTACAATGCAAAAGAGCTTGGATACATATAATGAGGCAGGTCCTCCTAGAATACAGCCAGCTCCTTTAGCAGATAGAATGATGAAAGTACCCGAACTAGATGGTAAAAAAATGACTATCGCTGTTTACAGTTTTTTAGATAAAACGGGACAACGTAAACCAGCAGATAACATTGCAAATCTATCTAGTGCAGTAACACAAGGTTCGGAAGTATGGGTTATCAAGGCATTATCAGAAGTAGGCAACGAAACTTGGTTTGAAGTAGTAGAACGTGTTGGAATGGACAATCTGATCAAAGAGAGACAGCTGATCCGGAACACACGAGAAGTTTATGAAAAGAATTTACCTAACGGTCCCAGAGCACTAAAGCCGATGGTGTTTGCAGGGCTGATACTAGAAGGTGGCATTATAGGTTATGACTCTAATGTTGCTGTAGGCGGTGTAGGCGCTAGGTATCTAGGACTAGGTGCACAGACTGA
>Ga0163109_10000646_pt1 | contig 27848 bp, 25 predicted proteins | sample CRUFie1St13metaG_FD_108704 | JGI IMG/M metagenome (GOLD analysis project Ga0163109, IMG submission 108704) | Marine microbial communities from the Costa Rica Dome - CRUD Field 142mm St13 metaG | ecosystem: Environmental > Aquatic > Marine > Oceanic > Photic zone | place: Costa Rica: the Eastern...
AAATGAGACATAAATGAATTAAAAGATAATCTATTTAAATCTTGTATAACTTCTGGTCTTTTTGTATGTTCTTCTGCTCCCCAATTTCCTTTAAATGCTTTTTTAAATCCATTTTCTAAAATTCTTTCTTTGAATATTTCATTATAATTATTTTCAATTAAAGAAGTAAAATTTTTTTGATATATACCCTGTTTATAGTAATATTCTTTATCTATTTTTTGATAAATATGTTTCTGTTGTAATGTATAATATTCACGAAATAAACCATAAATTAAATTTCCTGCTAACTCTACTCTCTTGAAATTAAAACTGTCTCTATCTGTAGGTTTTTTATGTTCTACATAAACTTTCAATAATTCAAATACCATATATCCTAAATAATAAGCTTTTTCTTTGAAATTATTCACACCCATATGCGGTAAAAAATAATCCATAAGTATTTCTAAAATATGAGGAATAGTTTTTCCTTTAGTAAATGTAGCAATATATTTTAAAGCTACTTCTTGATTAAATATATTACCTGCATTATGTATTGAAGGTTGAAACAAATCTATATAATTTTTATATTTATCTAAATCTAATAAACAAAATTCTATAATTTCTTTATCAGATTCTATTCCTAATGCTCTCATTACTATAAATAAAGGTATAGGTTTCCTAACATTTGGTATATTAACTACTATTTGGTTATTTGTATATTTTGCAGATGGTCTTACTACTCTTATAGATAATGTTCTTATAGGTTTAGATGCATCTTCACTAACACTTCTAATTTCAGCAGAATGACTATAAATTTCATTATAATCAGATTTAATATATAACATATTATCAGCAAATTTTTCTTGAGGAATTAAAACTTTTTCTTTGCCATCAATAATAAAATATCCTCCTTTATCATTTTTACATTCTCCTAAATTAAATTTAACAGATGAATCTAGTGTATTTAATATACAAAGATCTGAATTAATCATTATTGGAAATTTACCAAAATAAATTTTTTCTAAAATAGAATTAATTATTTTAGGTTCTTTATCATCTTCAGTTATGATTTTATATTCTATTTCAATATCAATATGTAATGTTGTAGCATAAGTCATATTTCTTAATCTAGCTTCATTAGGAAACATATAATGTTCTCTAGTTTCATCAAAAATTATTGGTTTACCAAAATAAAGACGTTTTCCTTCTTTACCTCCAATATAAATATCTGCTTGTAGATTATATTGTTTTGTTTTGTCATCTTGTAGTTTAAATATTTGAATAGGATTTTTTTCTTTAAAAATATTATAAATTTTATGATTAAAAAAATCATTATATGATTCTAGATGATGTTTAACTAATAAATTAGGATCATTTTTAAACATATTATCAATTATATTCCAATTAATTTCTTCATGATTTAAATTTTCCATTATATAATATTTATTATATAAATTTTATATTTAAAATTTATATAAGATTAAAAAAATATTTTAATTTAAATTTAGTTGAGCATTCTAATGCCGTCTGAATATGTAACTAATATTAAACCTAATATTATGAAAAATAATATAAAAGGTAAAATGACTAAAAACCAAGAAATTTCTTTATATCCTGCTTTACAAATTGAATTTAAAATAAATGTCCAAAATAAAATATAAATTGCTTTAAAAATAAATACAACAAATGTATTTGGAATATTACATTCAAATTGTCCTAAACAATATCTATCTGTGTTACCAAAATTTTGTATAGCAATTATAATAAATGCTATGACAGAAATAAATAAGTAAAAAAACGCAGGTGTGCATAGATTTTTAAAATCTTTTGAAAATTTATTAAAATAACTCATATAAAATAAAAAAATATTTTTATTTTATCTATAATCTATAATTTATAATTTATAATTTATAATTTATGCTAAATTTTCACCTCTATTAAATTGATCATACATAGGTGGACTACTTGGAATTTGATCATTACCAAAAATTGTATTAAAACTATTTGTTGCAAAATCTTCTACAGCATACCGAAAACTATCTATAAAACCTATCCCCATTGAACCTCCTTTCATTATTTTTTTACAACCATATTGAATTTTCTTATTATGATTACGTCTTGGACGTTTTTTACATGTTTGTTTACATGTTTTTCTAATATTTTTTTTACTTAAACAAAATTTTTTCTTTTTTTTAGTTGATTTATTCATTATATTTATATATATATATAATATTTTTATTCAATATCAACATGTGTTAACATATGTCTTCTACAACAATATTTTGTTAATTCTAATTTATCTAAAATAATACCTTCAGGAGTTTTATCTAAATTAGTTTTATCTAAATAAATTACTTTATTTACTTTTAAATCTTTATCTAGTTTAAGCTTTTCTACTTCTCTAACATAATATCTATACTTATCACCTAATACTTTTCCACATGTAAAACATTTTACAGGAATTAACATTTAATATAATATTATTTAATATAATATTTATATTATTTAATTTTAATCAATTTTATTAACTAAAATTTGAAAATATCTAAGTTATAAATTTATATTTAAATAATTTTCAAATACCGCTTTTCTAATTAATTCTTTTTTATTTTTATCTTCACTAAATGAAATATTGAAATAATTAGTAATAACAATGCTAAATAAAACAAAAATAACTACACTTATAATTGTTAATATTAAATTAATTTTATTTCCTAAATCCATATTATATTTAAAAAATATAAAAAAAAATTTTATTGATTAACAAAATATTAATCTATTGTTTTAAACATCTTTTTCAATTGCTACTTTCTTACATCTGGGTAATTTAACACCTAGAATTTTATCAATTTTTGCAATTTCTTGATTACTAGGTACCTCTCGATTAGATTCCCATCTAGATAAAATTTGTTGAGAAATACCGAGTTGACCAGCTAATTGTTTTTGATTTAAATTTTTGCTTGTTCTAGCACAAGCAATTAATTGTCCTAATTGTTTTGGAGGTTCCATCTTTACCTTTTCTGGATCATCATTTGTTTTTTTACTATGAATTTTTTTTGCTGCTTCTTTCTTTTGATTATTAGAAACTGTATTAAATGTTACAGGCTTCCAATCTTGACAATCCATTAAATATTATATTTTATATTTTAAAATAAAATATAAAATAAAATAATCAATTTTATTTTATTTTATTTATGCACCACACATTAAACATTCACCTTCATTATTATTATTTTTATTTTTGTTTTCTGGCTCAATTGTAAACTGTTGTGGCTAATGTTTAGATTTTCTCCTTAAATAATAAATACCTGTTTTTAATCCAGCTCGCCAACTATAAAAATGCATATTTGTTAATGATAATGCAACTGTTATTACTATTGAAAAATATTTGTTTACTAATGCCTCTTTTTACTTTTTCTACTTTTATTTTTTTTCATCTTATTTTTTTTCGAGCTCCTTTTTTTTGTCTTGCCACGTTCGCAGAAATAACTAATGTTAATGTTTCTTTTGGTACATTTTTTATGTTTTTTTTGTTTTCTTCTTTTTTTTCTTTTTGTTTTTTTTTGAGCTCCTTTTTTTAGTTGTTGTCTTTCTATATTCGTAGTAAGAACTAATGGCAATAATTTTCTTGGTATATTTCTTACCTGTTCTTTTAAATATATATTTAAAGGTTTTATAAAATTTTCTACTATATCTATTGTTCTCCACTTAACCCAGATACTTTTCGAACTATAACTTGTATTACTTTTACTATAATATAGATCAATATCTTCTGTTTTTGGTGCGATTATCTTAATAGCATTAAAAATCTCTTTTGTGTTATTCTGTGGATCCAATTCTGGAAATTTATTTAATAAATCTATCTGTATTTTTTCTCTTTTCAATTCTTTACAAGAATGTTTTCTATCTCCTGTTTTTACTAAGAATTCAATTCCATCTAATAATTCTTCTACAGTATTATTATTATATTTAAATTCTGCTGATCTACTTTCTAGACCAAAAAAATGTGTGTTACTTTTTACTTGATTACAACATTTATGTGATGGTGCAAATGAATAAAATGGAATTAAAAATCCTGTATGTTTATAATTTTCAAAAAACCAAGATATCCATTGATCAAGTTGTGTTTCTTTATTTCTATGAAAAAGGTTTTTAAAAAGGTGTGGTACTTTTACTGTCGCCGTCTTCATCGCCTCCGCCATCTGCAGGACATCCAGCGGCGCGTCCGCCTCCGCCGCCTTCTTCATATTCTTGCCACGCTTCGCTGCGGGCGAAGTGCCACGCTTCGCTGCGGGCGAAGTGTCACGCTTCGCTGCGGGCGAAGTGCCACGCTTCTTTGGAGACCCGCCCTTCGCCGCTGCCGCCGCCGCGGGTGCTTTCTTTTTTGCGGGTGCTTTCTTTTTTGCGGGTGCTTTCTTTTTACTTTGTAGATCATAACTAAGACCAAACAAATCTAATCCTATTGCTGATCTACCAAATAATACTTGACTACCTGCATCTATTACATGTTCGCACTCATAAGCACAACTTATATATGGATCTGTTATATACCCTCCACACAAGTAACATTTTAATAACTCACAATTTGGTACATTAGATTCACAACCTTTTTCTGCGCCTGAGTCTCCCCCTGGTATTTGTCTTGGATAAAAAGGCATTATTGTTCCTCTATCATCATTTTCAGGAACTGGTGTGCTATAACATACGGTTTCATTACTCCAACTCCATGTTTTACACCAATGTTCTTCTGCATTCATTAATGCGGTTTTCATATAATTTGCATGTTCAGGTGAATAGCCATTATTTACATACTTTGTATATAACTCTTCATAAATTCTGGGTTTTTGATACCTTAAAGCATAAACCATTTTATCTATTCTTGCTATTCCAGCAGCACAAGACTCTTGCCTTGCTAATAGATCTGCTGATTTCCAATATTTTTCAACGTTTATTATTTCCCCTATATCTTCATTGAAAGCGTGATCTAAATCTGCTGAATCGTCTTTTTTTTTTGGTAAATCTGTTAATTCTGGGATATCTGCTAATGCTGTTAAATCATCTTCTTCAACCTCCATTATATAATATACATAATTATTTTAATTTCACTGTTAATTCTAATCTTAGCAAAATTTTTTTTTGTAGCATCTTTATTTCATTATTTGAAATTGTGTTAAATATTACAGACTTCTAATCTTGACAATCTATTATTATTGATATTTATATTTTATATTTTATATTTAATTTAAAATATAAAATAATCAATTTTATTTTATTTTATTTATGCACCACACATTAAACATTCACTTTCATTATTATTATTTTTATTTTTGTTTTCTGGCTCAATTGTAAACTGTTGTGGCTGATGTTTAGGTTTTCTTCTTAAATAATAAATACCTGTTTTTAATCCAGCCCGCCAACTATAAAAATGCATATTTGTTAATGATTTTGGATCAGGATCTTCCATCCAAAGATTAAAACTTTGTGATTGACAAATATATGCACCCCTATCTCGTGACATATCAATTAAATCTTTCATTTTCATTTCCCATACTATTTTATACTTTTCTTTAATCTTATCTGATAATCCTTCTATATGCTGAATACTACCTTTATTTGCTATAATATTATTTTTTATATCTTCATTCCATAATCCTAATTCTAATAACTCATCTACTAAATATTTATTTACCATTACAAATTCTCCTGCTAATGTACGCCGACTATAAATATTACTTGTAATAGGCTCAAAACATTCATTGTTACCTAATATTTGACTAGTACTAGCAGTTGGCATTGGTGCACATAAAAGACTGTTTCTAATTCCATATTTAATAACTTTTTCTTTGAGACTATCCCAATCTAATTTTGAATTTTTGGGATTAACCCCCCACATATCAAATTGAAAAATACCCTGACTTACAGGTGAACCTTTAAAACTACTATAAGCACCCAAAAATTCTTCTTCCAATTTATCAATTTCACTCTTAACCGGTTTAAATTTATTTAAAAGATCTATTATTTTATTATCTGTTTTTAAACAATCATACTCTCTACATTCAGGTTTATTATTTAAAAATCTCCAATTACCATCTAAATATTCTTGTTGTAATTGTTTTAAACCTTCTGTTCTTTCACAACTAATTTCACAACTTCTCTCTAAAGCAGCATAATATATTGTTTCAAAAATTTCTATATTTAATTTTTTTGCTTCATCACTAGTAAATGCATAATCCATTTTAAAAAATGTGTCAGCTAATCCTTGAACACCTATTCCAATTGGTCTGTGTAAAAAATTGGAACGCCTGGTTTTATCTGTAGGGTAATAATTAATATCAATAATATTATTTAAATTTGTTACCAAAACTTTAGTTATTTCATATAATTTATCAAAATCAAATGTTTTATCATCTTTGACAAACATGGGCAATCCAATCGAAGCTAAATTACATACTGCTGTTTCATTTGCATCTGAATATTCAATGATTTCACAACATAAATTACTAGACCTAATTGTACCTAAATTTTTTTGATTTGATTTTTGATTAGCTGCATCTTTATATAAAAGATATGGTGTACCAGTTTCCATCTGTGCATCTAAAATTTTATTCCATAAATCCCGCGCTTCTATTTGACAATTATACTTGCCTTGTTCTTCGTATTTATTATATAATTTGCGATATTCATCTCCATAACAATCACATAATCCAGGACACTTATCTGGACAAAATAATGACCATTTTTTATTTCCAATTACTCTTTCCATAAATAAATCACTTATCCAGAGAGCATAAAAAAGATCTCTGCATTTACTTTCTTCATCTCCATGATTTTTTTTTAATTCTAAAAATTCTTCAATATCAGGATGATGTGGTTCTAAATAAATTGCAAAACTTCCATTTCTTTTTCCTCCTTGATCTACATATCTAGCTGTTTTGTTAAATACTCCTAACATTGGAATTATACCATTAGATGTTCCATTTGTTCCTCTAATATGTGATCCTGATGAACGAATATTATGTATATGTAGTCCAATTCCTCCAGACCATTTTGATATTTGACCACATTCTTTAACAGTATTAAAAATGCCATCAATTGAATCATCTTCCATTCCAAGTAAATAACAAGAACTTAATTGTGGTCTTGGTGTACCAGCATTAAATAATGTTGGTGTTGCATGAATAAAATATTTTTGCGACATTAAATCATATGTTTGTTTTACTTTTTCTAAATCATTACCATGGATACATAAAGCAACACGCATCCACATATGCTGGGGTCTTTCTACTATTATTTTGTTTAGTTTAATTAAATATGCTCGTTCTAAAGTTTTTAATCCAAAATAATCAAATAAAAAATCTCTAGAATAATCTATCATAGCATCAATAGTGTCTTTATTTGTTTCTACAATTTTCATAATATCATCATGAATTAAACGATAACTTTCATTATTAACATCTTTAAATTCATAAATTTTCTTTATTGTTTCATAAAATGATGAACTAGTATTTTTATGTAAATTTGATATAGTTATAGCACTAGCTAATTTTGTATACTCTGGATGTTTTGATGCTAATGCTGCACATTGTTCAGCTGTCAATTCATCTATCCGTTTTGTCTCAATATCATCTTGTAATTGATCAATAACTTTCATTGTCAACTGTGCATAAATAATATTTTTTAATTCACATTCTTTACCTAGAGATTTAATACGTTTCAAAATTTTATCAAAAGAAATAGGCTCACGTTTACCATTGCGTTTAATTACATACATATCTATTCCTGAATTTGATTTATTATTTTTCATTATTTATTATTTATTAAATAACAAAAAATAATTTTAAATTATTTAATTATATATTATTATTTAATTAATCTAATTATATATAAAATGTCTCATAAAGATTTTTTGAATAATATGTACCAACAATATCGTAAAGATGAAAATAATTGGGTTTCTAAAAAATATGTAGTTAAAACAGCATTTGAAAAATACTATAATAATCATGAATCACATTTTGAATTATTACGACTTATTGTTTATAATTTAGATGCTGGAAAATATAATGAAAAATATTTAAACTTTTTAGAATCATTATTATTTACATTACTAGAAGAAAATGCTATAAGTTTAATTTATAAAGAAAATGAAAATCCTTCTATATATTTTAATCCTGGACTAAATAAAATATTATCAAAATATCCTGATATATTTTTAGATAATGAATTACTGACTTTAAGTAATACACAGATTGTTTTATTTATTAAAAAATTACAAGAAAATTTAAAACAAGAAAAAGAAAAACAAAAATCACCTGAAAAAACGAGAGAAACAAAAAAATACAATAAACGTGCTGAAAAAAAAACAAAAAGACGACTTAAAAAAAAATTTAGAAAAATTAAAAAAATTAAAAAAATTAACCCAATCAAAAAAACCCAAAAAAAATAATCAGATTTAATTTATCTCTCTTTTATTTTTTATTTATTTGAAAATAAATTAAATATTGCATTATAAGCAGATGAAGATGCATATTTATCTGAATGAAATGCTAACCAAGCCATAAACCATGAACCAAATATAGCAACTAATCCTATAATTAATAAAATTATTCCATTTTTTGAATCGTTTTTAGTATTTTTATGATTGTTATGATTTTTATTTTTTAATTTATCAATTCCTGCTGCTAATAAAAGTAATCCTAAAATTGTTCCAACAACAGCAATAAAAATAGAATAAAGTTTTCCAAAATTTAAAAATTTATTTTTTAAACTCATTATAAATTAATAAAACATAATTAATTTAATTTAATTAAACAACCTGAATTTGGAAAATCACTCATTTGTTTATTGTCTAATTGTTGATATTTTCTCTTATTTTTCTTTCTCTCTAAATATTTACCTGATTCTTTTTCTTCAATCAAAATTTTCCAGAAATTTTCAATATTATTCACAATACTATTAAACCATAACTTATTTCTTAAAACTAAAACACAGCTTATTTTTTCTAATTTCCAATAAAGAGTTGTTATAAACTCTAAATTTTTATTTTCTTGAAATTTAGAACTTTCCCATTCTTGATATTCACAACTAGATATATCTGTTAAACCAAATGGTGCATAAATATAATGAGGAGAATCACCATTTAAAAATTGTAAAATGATTCCTTTGTATTTTGTTTCATGATCTAATAAATATTCTTCTTGTGATAAATACTCTACAAATTTTGTTTCTAAAAAATCACATTCATTTAAATCACATACTTCCATTTGCAATTGCATTTGTATCCAATATTCCATTTTTGGTATTCCAGTTATCTCTCGTGAAACTACATTTTTTATTTCTAACATTCTTCCAAATAAATTAGAACTTTGATCACATATAATACCATCAGGTGATGCTGCAATAAAACTATATTTAGAATGTGGAATACAACCAAATTCATCTACTTTTGTTGAATAAATTGATTCATAATATAAAATAGAAACTGGTTCATATTTTTGTCCCCAATGTAAAGGACTATTAGTGTTTGTTACCTTAAATTTATCTGGATTCAATGTTTCACATTTTTCTAAAATTAATTGTGTTTGACTGTAATCACTTGCAAAAACTTTCCAAATATTAGAAGCTGTTAAAGTAGAATTTCTAAATTTATACCATTCATCTGTTCTTTGCTCAGGTTGTGGAATATTTTTTAGATAGTTTATGGTTTTTTCTATTTTATTAAAATTTACAGTTAAATTAAATGATTTGTTATTTTTATCTTTGCGAATGTATGTTTTACTATATGATCTTTTTGGTATTACAAATTTATATATAATTAGTCTAGCTAATTTGTTAATTTTAAATAATATATCGATTGATTGTTGTTGAGAGATATTTAATAAATTATTTATAAAATTATTTTCTATAAATGTTTGATATAAAATATCGTAACTATGTGTTAAAATATCATCATAAAAATCACAGTAAATTAACTGTAAAATATTTTCTTTTAAATAATCTAACATTAATTCGAGAGAATTATTTAATAAATCATAAAATATCTCTCTAGAATTAATAACTAAATAGTTTAAATTTAAACTATTTATTTTATGATTGATAAATTGAGTAAATAAATTCATAATGTTAATAATTATAATTATTATATTAAATGTTTTTAAAAAATATTTAATATATCAATTATTATTTAAATTATCATGAATTTTTATAGTTTTTACTTTTGATTTTTTTTCATTAGGTAAAGATTTTATAGTAGATATATGTTTATCATCTTTTTTTAAAATAAAAGCTCTAGTTTTCATTTCAAAAACTAAATTAGGTATATTTTTAATAATACCACTATCTTTATCATAAATAACTTCTTTAGTTTTTACCAAATTTTTTCTATCTAAACATCTTATTAAATAATTTTTACAATTTTTCATCTCTTCTTGATTCAAATTATAATTTTTTTTTAAAATTTCTTGTATATAAACTTCTAATTTAATTATTTTTTGAGTTTTATCTAACTTTGACCAAATAACTTTTTGATTTGCTGACATATCTTTTTCTAAAAAATTTGTTATTTTTACATTATTACTAACATCTTCATATATTGGATTTATATCATTTCCATTTAATAACATAGTTTTATATGCTATATTTTTTAATTCTTTACAATTTGATTCTGGATTACTACTAATGTCTGTTTTTGTAGTCATATTATAATATATTTTCCAAATAAAGGTTTATATATTTTTATTAATATCTAATATAAATTATTATATAATAAAAATATCTTTATATCTATTATTATATAATATATGAAAAAAATAATATTAAATAAAAAAAATGACGAGATAAATGTAGAAAAAAAGAGAGAAAAAATAGAAAAATTAGAAAAAAAAAAATCTTATCAAGATTTATCTAATTGTATAATAAATATTATAAACAATCATACCATACAAATAGATTTTATAAATAAAATTTATTTAGAGCAAGATTTCAGAGAGAAAAAGTTAATTATTACAGAAATAAATTCTAAAATTTCTAGTTATCGACAACAAGATATACGAAAAGATTTACATGAAAAAGAAAATTTAATAACACTTGATGATATCATTGAAAAATTAGTAATCTCAAAATTAAAATGTTATTATTGCAAAACACCATTACTTATCATTTTTGATAAGATACGAGATCAAACACAATGGACTCTTGATAGATTAAATAATTATGATGAACATACAAATAAAAATACAATTATTTGCTGTTTAAAATGTAATCTTGAGAGAAGACGAAAAAATAGTGACAAATTTTTATTTTCAAAACAATTACAAACTAATCAAATAAAAATTAAAAAAGTTTAAACACCTGGACCACCCGAACTTATAAACTGCCAAACATATTGGTTAGTAATAGAACTTCCAAATGTCGGTGAACTAACTGTATTATAATAACCATTTTGTGAAGCAACTAGTGTTACAGAACATATTTCATTTGCTTTATAAGGATTTGGTAAATTATATCCACTACCCCCTCCATTAGGAATTACACTATATGGATCAATTGCTATTCCACTAAAGGAAGTTGCATCAATATATATAGAATGTGGGCAATTTATTTTATCAGTGCTATCTGCTTTTATAAAAACAGCCGCTTGGTAATTTGTAAAAGTTATAGGTGTTGTTGTTCTTGCAACAGTTATTGCTTGACCTAACATTGGTTCACTTATTTTTGGTAGAGTAACTGTAGCAATACCATTGACTCCATTTGTTGGGTCTATTATAATATATCTAACATCTCCTCCATTATAATACATAGACGATCCAAATATTGTTCCATTACCTTGATATGTATTAGGGAACCAGGGAATACTTCCTTCAGATGTATTATTATTATTACTAAAAACAATATTTTGTCTTACTGCATTACAATAAACATTTCCTGAACCAGGTCTATATTTACCATCTCCAGTACTTTGAGATCTAGCTATTACAGGAGTAGGATAAGCTCCAAAACCATATTCTCCTAAAAATAAACTGGCTCCCCATGCGGGTCCTTGACTACCTCCAATACCAGATTGTAAAGGTAATATTTTAATTCCACCTTTAGTCGTTATAACACTACCGCTATTTGCGACTGAATTATTAAAGTTACTAGATCCAGCTTGTAAATCTACTATAAGACGATTGATGGCATTTTTTCCTCCAATTGTTGGGGAAGCAATTGGATTACTAGAAGATGTATAATCATAACCACCAAAATTTACACTAATAGCTTCTCTATCTATATCTATTACGTTATTGGAAGTATTATCTGGTGATTTAACTATCAAATCGCCGTATAAAAGAGTGTCTAAGCTTGATACAGAATTAGCTCTATCATTATTGGGATTATAAGTCAAATCTAAATTAACAGGAATAGTCGTTAATCCAGGGATAGGAGTAGCAGTTAATTCCCATTGGCCACCAGTATTAGAAATACGAGTATTTTCATATAAACGTACATAAACTCGATCAGCTACAGTAGTAGATTGTCTATAAATATATAAGTTGGTTCCGGTATATATTCCATCAACTTCCAGTTTTAAATTTGTTATAGTAGGCGAGGAACCATACCAATTATTAGCTATAACATTAATATAATTTCCTCGTGAATATGATGTTCCTGCATAAAAAATAATTTGTTGTCGTCTACCAGATGTATTATCATCAAGAATAAATAAGCCTCTAGCATTATCAGCACCACCACTTGAATTAGAATCTTTAGTACGAGCAATACAATACCAATTGCCAATATTTGAACAAATATCTTGTGTATAATCTCTATATTCAACAAATGTAGTTTCAGCAACGCCAGTAATTAATCCTTCAACATTTAAATTATTTGATACATCTATATTTGTAGCTAATAAATCAGTTACTAATGTATCACCTTCAACATTTAAATTATTTGATACATCTATATTTGTAGCAGATATATCTCCATAACTACCACTAACATTTATATCTCCATTAATATCTGCATTTCCACTAGTATCAAGATTTCCTACATAAAAATTTTTATATCTTAAATCTTGTATAGGATTCGCTCCTTTATAACCGATATTATATGTCATATTTGTAAAAGGATAAATATTTTGTGTTTGCATTAACCCACTACCTTCAACACTAAATAATTTAGTACCAATAACATCACGAATTCTAAACTGAGTATTTGATGTTGAATCTCCTAAGTCCATCGTAACACCAGCAGGTGTAGCACCACCAGCCGAAATCCATGGATTAAATTTAATATAAATATTATTAGCTTCAATTTTAAGTCCATTTAATGGATTACTAGCACTAGTAGTACTAGTAATTTTATCTTCTATTATTGTTAGTTGTTGACTAGCTCCCACATCAATAGAATTTAAAGCATCTAAATTATTACAAGTTATATCTGTAGCAAAAATAGCTTGAGCATTAGTAGTTCCACAAATATCTACATTATTTTCAAATACTTCTTGTGTTGTTGTAATACCATATGGCCAATCTATCAAATTTAACCAAACCTCCCAAAGATTTGCACCTTCAATAATAGTAGGATAAATACCATCTAATATACCAGTCGTTGGATTAGGGCATAAAGTTCCACCAACCATTAATGTATATGGAATATCAGTAACAGGTGGACCAGTTGGTGTATTAAATACAGGTGGATTAGCAAAATTTCCCATTGGTAATACAAATTTATCCCAACTATAATCTCCAGTGCTCAATAATTGTTTTGGAGTTACTAATTGCCAATCAGTATTGTATTCATTAGTAAAAGGCGGATTTCTTGACAAATTTAAATCACCTAAATTATTCGCATACATACGAACATCTATTATGTGGTGTCCTACTAATCCTCTAATTAATTTTTCATTATCACTAGCAGTTGAACCTTGCCAAGGTTCCATATTCCATTGTTGTTCTAATAATAGCCATGCTTTATTTTGAATAGATTTATCAGCCGGAACACCCGGACATGATTCTGCTATAATTATTCTACAAATACCTCCTATTTTAGGTGTTTCTATATTAAATCCATAATATTGCATATTTTGTGTTAAATCATTAATATTCGCCGGATCAGTAGGATTTGAAGGATTTATAGGATTTGGTCTTACTGTTATACCTGTTAGACATTTAAGGTTACCTATATTTGTAGAAATGACTTTAATAAATGGTTTGGGATTTCTTACATCTGCACTACTACCATTTGGAGCCGATAATCGATAACTATCAATATAACCTGCTTCAAATGTTATAGTTTGTTGTGTAATTGCCCCTAATCCACTTTTAAACGAACCTCCATTTTGCTGATATAAAGTAGCTGTTTTCCAATCAATTGGAGGAAATCCTACATTTCCAGTATCATATGGTTCAGAAAATTTAATAGTGAAATAAGCACTAGCATTAGCTATATCAGGTCTATAAGGTGTTTGATAACTTTGTCCGCTAGTTGGTTCAAAAGGAAACTGATTGTAATTTTGATTTATATCTAAATATGCTATTGGTATAACACAAGGTCCCCAAGAACTTGCAAATGTAGGAACTGCTTGTGGTTTTCCTGGATTTTGGCTACTTAAAGTATATTGTTGACCAGTAGTTGGATTAGTATAACCACCATTTTCATTGGCTTTAATCATTGGTTTCCAAATTTCATCAAAAAAAATATCAAAATTAATTTTTAGAGTATCAATCAAATTGGTATTTCTTGTATATAAATTTTTATCCGTTGACACAACACTTTGATTTTGACTTTGAGAGATAAAAGCATTTTGTGATAAATTAGCATCTCCATTAACATCTAATGTATTTTGAGGATTTGTATTTCCTATACCAACATTACCTATATTATAATATAAATTTGTTCCTGATTGTATCCAATATGAACCAGCCCCACTAGTTATTAAATTTTGAACTTGTCCCCAACTTGGAACTCCAGAATTATCTGTCGCATCAGCTATAAAAGTTATTTGTCCACCATTCATACTTATATCATTAAATATTGATAGATTTCCATCTACATGAACAATTAAAGCATCACTTCTAGATGTATCACTTGTTCCATCACCTATTACAAATAAAATATTTTGACTTGCATCATTATATTTACCAATACTTGTTCCCGCATCACTAGCGATTATTGTATGTCGTCCTGATGCATGAGAATATGGATTATGCGCTTCACTTTCACCTCCTTCAGCATGAGACCAATTACCATAAGCTTTTGTTAAAATTCCTTCTGCATGAGATTCAGTTCCAGAAGCATCTGTTTGTAATCCTTCGCTATGTGAGCCTCTTCCTCTAGCATTTGTACTAATTCCTTCACTATGTGAATTTTCACCAACTGCATTTGTAAATAAACCTTGACTACATGAATTTGTTCCATTGGCAGTTGTTTCTTGACCATATGCAAATGATCTTACTCCATTTGCTTCATTACCTAAACCAATAGCAAACGCATTTTGACTACCGGCAAAATTTAAAGAACCAAAAGCAGCACTATTAGTTCCACCAGCAAAACTAGAAGATTGTATTATATTATTAGAGAAATAAATAGTACCAGAAACATCTAATTGATATCTTTGGCCTAAACCAGAAAAATCGTTATGACTAGGGTCTTGAGTGTGGTCTACTGCACTTCCATCTAAAATTGGTAAATTATCATATCCTATAAACATTTTAGCACGATTATATGTATAATATGTTCTAACTGTTTCATTACCACATAAGTCATAATTACTTCCTGAAATGTCTACAAAACCATCGGGTAAAATCATACGATTTAACTTATCGAATTTTAAATTAATAGCGCTTGAATCTACATTGCCTCCGCTACCAGAGCCTACATTAGTACCAAATGTTCCTGTATATTTATAAAAAGATAATGTAGGAGCCTTTGTAACATCTTGAACACCTCCAGAAGTAATATCTTGAATATTATTAGCATTAAGGGTAGGAGTAGATGCATAAAATTGTATTAAACCATTATTAGCATTTTGAATCCAATATAATGGAGTATTATTTGGAGCACCAACATTAACAAAATTTGTTAGAGGTGGAACAGCAAAATTTCTCTTAACAATTGGTAAATAAGTTGGATCTAAGACATTAATATCATCAAACTTAAAAGGTATCATACCTATTAATAAATTGTTACTTTGATTTGTTAATGGATTAGCTGAAATATCTATATATTTAAACCATACTTGTGAAGCAGCTCCTGGTACAGGATCTAATGGAATATCTTTATAAAATGTTAATTGTGGGTAACCATATGCTGCTAAATTAAAACTACTATCACTTGGTATATTACTACAAATATCTAATTGAGATATTCTAAGTTCATTAGGTAAAGTTAACGGAACTTCTTGATTTTGTATTTCAGTATTAAAAACAAAATTTATATTTTTTAAAGGCTCATTTGTAAAATTAGAATTTTCTGGTAATAATGCATTACCTGTTCCAACAAATTGTCTAAAAAGTAAATTAGTTTTCCTATTATTATTAAGTAATGACATAATATATATTATTCAAATATATATTATATTAACTATTAACCAAAAGTTATTTCAATAGATGTAATTTTTTTAGCACTGTTAGTTGGTAGGTTAATTCTAAAATAATGTCGAACAGTATTACCACCTGTATTTTGATTAATTGTTTCTACAAAAAAATCTGTTAAATAATTACTACCATTTATAAAACAAGGCGCACCATTACCTGTTTTTGCAGCAGGAGATCCAGCAAATTGATTACTTTTTTGTGCATCTCTCCATCCTGTAAATTTAGCATTTGTACCATTTATTAAAAGATAAGGCGGACTACCTGTTCCTATATATTCTTCTAATACTTGTAAAAAGTAATCACTACCTAAAACTAATGTATTGGTTCCATCTTTTACTAAAATCTTTACATTATTTGTTCCACCTAATCCTGTATCTATTGGATTATCTGCTCTTATTACAATTGATTTTGCATTAGTATTAGTTTGCCATGATGGTTGACTACTTGTACCATCATAATATATATTTACACCCGATTGATTATAACTAATTGTTCCTATTATGAATCCCGATACATCGTATATTGAATAGTCTTCTTGATTAACTGGTGTATTGACATCTTCATAATATTGTGTATAATCAATAAATGGATTGTCTTTAGGTTGACCACCACCTTGTCCAGCTCTCAATCCTCCATTTGCCCACATCATCATATTATTTGGAATAATAGTAGTATGTGTATATGCATTGAAAGGATCTGTTGTACCCCCAATATTTACACTTGGATTTAAACCCGGACCAACATTCATAAAATCTGTTGAGAATGTTATATTACTACTTCCAGATGTCCACGTTCCTGGTGGATTATTACTAGTATTAAATCCAAGTATAGTCCCACCATAATGGTTTGCCATTAAAACTAATGTCTAAAACATTGGCTATTAATGGCGAAGTCAATGTAACATTATTTATATACTCTCCTGTTATATAAAATTGCGGTATAAAAGCTCTATCTCTTGAATAATTATAAGAAGTTGCTTGAATATCACTTTTAGTTATTTGTAAAATTTCACTTAAATTAACACTAGACGGATTTGTATTTGGCCAACTTTCTGAATAACTATCAAATAAATTACCAGATAGATTTGAATTAGCACTTGCATATAACAACTCTCCTGTCATAATTGTATTTCCGGGTCTCCATGTTGTATATAAATTTGATAATAATCCTGAAACTGTAAAAGATGTAACTATATTATTTTGTGGTCTACCTAGTCCAAAAAAATCAGTTGTTAATACTGGTAATGGATTAGTTTTCGTATAATTTGATAAAACAACTGATTGAGTTGGTGCTTCTCCAATTGTTAAACTTGCTAATTCTAATAATTTATCACTTTGATTGCCTGCAAATTCTTGAGTTAAATTTATTTTCCAATCTGTATAAGGAGGTGTATTATTTGATATATCTGGATAATTTGTTAAATTTATCGCTTTTACTTTAATATTAGATAAATCTACACCTAAATACCATCCCCGTAATCTATATGCTTCAGTTGTAGTTTGACCTGGTAGTTTAGTTGCATCTTTGCTTTGAGATACTTGTAATTCGAAATATTGATTTTGAAGTAATTGTGAAGTATCATTTCCAACAAATCCTACGGTATATTGACTAGATATATCTTGTGGTACTGTTGAAGTTGTTGATAAAGTAAATCTACATAAGTCTTGACCTGAAAGATCAGTACCTAAATCTGTAGCTTCTAGAACATTTCTTTTATTTATTAAAGTATATTGTATAGATGATTTATCTAATTTATATTCAGATGTTGATGAAAAGAAATAAACCGTAAATGGAGATTGACTATAAGGTAAAGGAGCAAATGCTTGTGATATTATATAAACATCTCCTGAAACATTTTGTAAATCTGTTGGTATTGAATATGTAAAAATTTGACTTCCTTCACCTAACATTGAAACATAATCATTTGATACAGTATTTCTAGCTGGTTGTGGTACTACAACACTAGGATAAGATGTAGGGGTTGGATATTGATCTGTATATACATTATAACTAAAATCTGAACTTAATTTCATAAAATATTCTGAAACAAAATAACGATATCCTGGATATATAATATCATTTGATGTAATTGAAAAATTATCACTATTAGGTATTATTGTAAAATTAGATACTAATTGATTTTGTATCCATGAATTCTCTTGTAAGTCATTTGATATATAAGATCTAGTAGCTATACTTGTTACTGGTGGTATAAATACCTGTTTACTAGTTGAGTCTAATTGACCAGACAAATCAAAACCAAAATTTACAAATAAACCATAAGAATTTAACAGAGTAAACGGTGTATTCAATGATGCATCAGCAACCGGATTACTTGCATTAGGATTATTATTAGAACCATTTATATTTAATAATCTATAATTAGTTGAAAAAATTGCTATAAATTGAGGTGAAGTTGCAGGACCAAACTGTCCAAATGATAAAAAATCACCTGATGAATCTGGTAAATATAAATAATTCCAAGATGGATCTACTGTTCCAAAATAATCTGGACTTGGTAGAACTTCACAAGAACTATTTGTTAAATATATTCTAAATTGATATTGATCGTTTCCTTGTTGAAATTTATTTTCATTTTGATATATAAATTTAGGTATTGTAGGATTTCCAGTATTATTACCATATTCTCCTGTAATAGTCGAAGTAGATGAACCAGCAATAAAATAAGCACCTTGTGTTTGTGGATATAAATTTGGTTTAGGATTACCTGATAATGCTAAATCAGTTGTTGTTAATTGATTCCAATTATTCCATATTAAAGAAGGAGGGGTTCTTGTTCTAAAATCAATTTGTAATGTTTCATGATATGGAATATAATTATAACATAAATCATTTATACCAACACTACTATAAATTCCAGCCTCTAAATTTATGTTTCCATCATTTAATTGTCTAGGTGGTGCAGAAAAATTAAGACCCCCACATATTCTAGGAGGTAATATCCAATTCAACTCCATTCTTTGATCTGCTGCATCATAATATGCAGAGGAAAGATCAAAAACACCTCTATTATATGAAAATGGTGGATTAAAATTACTATTAGTAACATATCCGGGAGACCAAGGTTTTTGAATAAAATAATAATTAAATGATGTATCCCAACTAGATCCAGATCCTCCTCCACCAGACCCACCCCCACCTCCGCCTATATTTGAATTATTTCGTATTTGTCTTTTTAATGCTTGATTAGATGTATACATAATTAATATAGAAATATATAAATTAATTCTATATTAATAGCTAAATAATAATTCAATAAAAAAAATTTTATATTTTTAATAATTTTAATAATTTTAATAATCATATAATATTTGTATTTCTAATGTAAATGAAAAATCACTATTATTTGTATCTAATATTCTACCTACTTCATCATAAAGAGTAACATGAATTTTTCTAATATCAGTAGGACCAAAATATCTCCTTACAGGATTTATAATTGGATCAACTGAAAAAGATGTAGTAACACCATATGAATGTATTTTTGCAAGTATATTTGGTTCTGACATTGTTTGATTTTGGAAAGGAGATATAAAAGTACTATCATGATTATTTTGAAAATCATTTATAGCTAATAAAAAATAATGATTTGAATATTCATCAAATAAAGCTTCTCCAGTATAACTACTATTTTGAGAATATTTATTATTAAAAGTAAATGTTTTACTACCAAATTTTTGCTTTACATAATTTCCTCTAAATCCTAAAATCCATCCCAAAGTTAATTGATCTTTCAATACATTTTGAGATATATTATAACAATCAGAATTATTTTTATATTCAAAATCTAAAGAAAAATTTGTTGCAGAAGGTGAAAAAAATGTCATTTTACCAGTTACTAAATTATAAGAGAGTTCTACATCTAAACCTGTTGGTAATATTTTATTATTTATTTCAGTTATCAAATCATCTGCTACATAACCTCCATTAGATATATCTATTTTAAAATCATTTAAATAAAAATAAGTAGAACCTAATTTATTGTTGAATGAATAAACAGTATTAAATAATTTTATATCTAATAATTTCATAGAGACAACTTTTTTTACTGTTATTGGTAATTCTAAATCAAAATTTGTTGGGGTAGTTTGATTATAATTTGATCTAAATTTTGTATTTATATTTACAATTTTTGTTAAAAATTCTCTCTTAAAGGGATTAATATTATAATTTATTAATCCTTGTTTTTCACTAGCATTAAATCTATTTTTATTTATATCTTCTTGTCTTTCTATTATAAAATGATTATCTTGCTGAAAAATTTTATTTTTTGAAGATGTCATTTTAAGTAATTCTTGTTCTATTTTTTTTTCATTTAATATTTCAGATTTATCAATTTCATTTAATAATTTAATCGAAATTTTATAATAAAAATCAATTAAGTCTATTTTAGATTCAGGTAATTCATAATCATCACTCGATTTAATTTGTTGTATTTTATTATTTACAATTTTTTGCAGATTATCAGCATTTAAATCATTTTTTGTTATTTCAAAAATATTTAATAATTCATTTAAATTGTAATTGTCTAAATCTAAATCCATATTATTAAATAGAAATATAAATAATTATTTAATTTTACTTTTATTTTCATGATTATCTTTTACTCTTATATAACTTGCAATAGTTAAAACATTAAATATAGTTCCATTTAAATACAATAACATATTTACATATAAAGTAATAAATAAATCATCTTTTATAAAACCATTTAAATATGCATTATAATTCATTGTAATAGCAAAACAACAAAAAGGCAATCTTATAAAATTATACAAAAATGTATTAAATTGTTTTTGGTGTTTTAAAGTTAATAAATTATTTTTATAAAGTGTTAATGATGAATATTCAAAAAAACCAGGTAAACCACTTGCAACTATATATGCTAAATATTTTTGATTATATTTTATTAAAAACATATCAGGTAATACTCCTAAACCAACAAATAATATATGATGAAAATAATCAATTTGATTTAATTTTTTAAATGTTAATATGTGATAAACATGTAAACATATTATTAACAAGCTAATAGCATTTGTTTCACATATTTTATAACCAGTAGTTGGATCTTGTATAATATTTATTACATCAGGTATAGTTTTATATGATATATATAAATTTACTACTGCATGAAGTTGAAACCATCTTGCAGAATTACCAAAAAATCTAATAAGTGTAAAATCAATAAAAATCAAATATAAAAATATAATATTAATTTCATATGTTAAACTATAATTATCTTTATAATTATTATAAAAGATGGCGAGATCATTGTATGTTAGATTAAACATAATCACGAATTATATAAATATATTTTGAAAATCTATTTATATAAATTATTGATTTGATTTATTAGATTTAACTGATTTACCTAAATTGTTAAAACCAGATTGATTATCAAAATTTACTTGATTAGATTGATTTACTTGATTAGATTGATTTACTTGATTAGATTGAGTTCTTGAAATTACTTGATTTGTTACTTGTTGATTAGACTCAATTTTAGTTAGTTCTTCAAAACTTACATCAGTAAATTCTAAAGATTCTACAATAGTAATTAATTTATTTACAATTAAAACTATTTTTGCAACAATAATCGAATCTTTTTGATATGTTTGTTGTAATCTTTTTAAACCTTCAATAGCATTTTTTATAGATTTTTGCAATCTTTCTGCTAGTTCAGAATGATTACCTGTCTTAATAACATCACAAGATTTTTCAATTTGCTGTACTAAATTTTCTAAATATTTTATACTATCATCTCTGCTATATCCATTTATTTTTCTTGTTATACTAGATAAATAACTTGACTTATCAACAATTAATGTTGTTACTCCCGGATAAACATTTACAGCTAGTTTATCGTTTTCAGCTAATTGTCTTATTACTTCCAAATCTAACAACATATTATCTATATCCATTTTTATATTAAAAAAATATATTTGTTTATTTTTAATTTATTTATTTATTTTATAAATTTTATATAAAAAAATTTATTTATTGAAAAATAAAGTACTCAATTGAATTAACCATATAATTAATAATTAATTAGAATGTATTATATAGTCCATATAAAGATACAAATAAAGCATATATAAGTACAATTAACCAAGCATTACTAGCAATCTCACTCCATCGTGGAGATAATCCTTCAACACAAAGTATAAATAATACAACTATACTGATAGGAATTAATATCCATAATAAAATAATTAAATCTTCATCATAAATTTCTGACATAATTTATATTTTATTTATTTTTGATATTTGATTAATAAAAATTATAAATCAATTTTTTGTATGCTAAAATTTACAGATTCACTATCGCATTGACCCATGGATATAATGCAAATATAATCATAGGAATTAACATCCAAAATAAAATTTCTTGATCATAAATTTCTGACATAATTTATATTTTATATTTTATATTTTATATTATATTTGTTTATAGTATATTTTTTACTATTTTATAAATCAATTTTTTGTATACTAAAATTTACAGATTCACTATATCGTTCTTTTAAAATTTTATTTTTTATAGAATAATCTAATTTTTCTAATTCTTTTTTATGTATTTTATAATGCTGATCAATAATACTATAATTAATATTTTTTTTACAAACATCACAATATACTAAAGCATGTTCATCATAAAAATGTATTCCTTCAATCATCTTACGTTTACCAAATAAGTTACAATATTTACATTTACAAAAAGCCTCTAAACAATTTTTAAAATTATCAGAAGATTTTACTGTTCCATTTAAATGTCTTCTTAATTCTGCAGATGTTTCAAAAACCTGTCCACAAGCTTGATTTGGACATTTAGATGATCCAAAAATATTTCTAATTTTTTCAAGTTCAATTGTATGTCTATAAAAATCACTATAATTAGACTTTCTTAAATCTAAATCACATCCACAACCAGACCAAGATTTAATAGTTTTTGCTCGTCTCAAATGCGGAGGATTATTTAAATCACAATATTGTTTAACACATGATAAACAAGCAGGTTGCAAAGATTTAGCTGTTTCACAACAAACACCATGTACAGGTAATGTAGATATTTCATTACAAATTAAACAAATTATTGTATCTTTAATTGTTTCCATTTTTCAATTTAATTTAGATATTAAATAAAGTGATAAATTTTTAAATCATTATTGAATAGTATATTTAATTATATCTAAATTTTCATATAAACGACGGGTCAAATATGGTATCATATCTTTATAAGGGCCATATGGTACATAAGTAGCTTTATATAATTTTGTATCTAAATTATTTATATAGTTTTCATTCATGCCCATTAAATTAGCAATAATAAATCGATTATTATTGAGTTTCTCGGCTAAATTAATATAATATTTATTATGAGTTGCTAAAATATGAAAATTATTATTATTTTCATTACATTTTATTATTGCTAAATTATAATTAGTATCTGTATCTTTTTTTTTATCATATAAATGACCATCATTACATTCTTGATTAAAATATGCACCTCTAACTATTTTTGCAGATAATTTTTTATTTTTTTTATTAAAAAACTCGAAATCATCATGTAGCTCTAATAAACTATCTCTCCGATACATTTGGTATGTTTTAAAAATTCTGAAAGAATTTAATAGTCTATCATTATTTACGGTATCATATTTTAATATTAAATTATTTACTAGATCTCTTGATTTGTAATAATTACTATTTTCTTCTGCGTCAATAACCAAATTTATTTGTTTTGTTTTACATAATTCTGATAAATTATTTGCATAATTTATGTCAAAATCGATCGATGATAATTTTAAAGCTATCATATAATTTTGATTGACTTGATTTATTAATTGGTTTAATTCATTGTAAACATGATGTTTTTCACTTTTTTTATTTTCAGAAATATAATTTATTATAGGTATTTTTTGACTCTTTATTAAGTTATTACCTACTTTTAAACTATCGAGTAATTTATTACCGGCAACAAATTTAAATAACATATCTATTTATTTTATTTATTACCTTATTTTATTTTTAATTTAGTTAAAAATAAAATAAATTTATTATAAAATAGCTTTACCTTTATATTTTAAAATATCTATTATTTTATCAGTAGTTGGAAATTCTTCATCTCCATATATATCTTGCAACAATAACCATTCAAATAATCCACCAATATAAACATATAAATTCATAAATCCCAATTTATATAATTGATTATATTTTTTAACAATACTATCATCAGACGAATTTTCACCATAAATTACAATATTTACATTTTTATCATTGTTAAGCTTATCATTTAATTTATCGGTCTCTTTATTAGCTGGGATAGTATTTTTGATTAAACAATTTTGATTATCATTAGCAAGTGTATTAATAATTAAAAAATTTGTTTTTGATGTATTATTATTAATAATATTTTGCATTGATTCATAATTTAATTTATTTATACTTTGATTATTTCCCATAATTGTTAATTATTATTAATAATTTTAATCGTTTAATATATTATCTTTGTTATTTATTTTTAAAAATAATTATATAATTTTTTCAAGTTTTTCCATTTTTTTATTTTTAAAATATTGGTCATGACTTAGCCACCCATTTTGTGTTTTAAAACCCCAATCTTTATAACTACGACTAGGAATAAATAATGTCCAACAATATGGTTTATGTTTATCTAATTCAACTCTATGAAAAGTATTTGCTGGACAATATCTATAAGATAAAGGCTTTCGCCAAAATTTACCTTGTTCTGTTGTTTCCCAATATCCACCATATAAAATTATAGTTCTAAAAGCCCAAGGATGATCATGCAGATCATCTGGATCTGATTTTAAAAATCTATGTATAAATATATTAAAAGGAAATGTTTTTCGATCTTTTAAAAATATATAAAACCTTTCTAGATAAGGTTCATCATCATATCTATCATTAATTACTCTATATCTATCAAAATATGACATAATTCTCACAAATAATTTATAAAAACAATTCATTTTTATTTGAAACAAATTTATATTTATAACTTTGTTTCAATTTTATTTATTTATTTATTATAAAATAATATTTAAAATAAACATTCAAGCTTAGTAATATTTATATATTAAAATATTTTTATTATGATATTGTTGTAAAAACAAAAATATCACGATACCCTATTTTTTCTGGATTGTCTAGAACTATATTACTAACATCATGATACATTTTATTATCATTTAAAATCAGCATTTCTCCAATATCCAGTTGTTTTTTAATTATTAAATTTTCATCATCATCATATACACTACTAACTGCTCCATTGATATTTTTACGTTCAATACACGTCATTCCAACAATATTAAATCCATCTTTATGTCGACCTTCTGGAACAAGATTAACACTATTACTATCAGCATAAACTCGCATTTGGTGTATTTGTATAAATTTAATAGGTTGATTGAAATAATATTGACATTTTTCTGTAAAACTTTTTACTAGTTTTTTAAAACTATAATCTTCTAAAATTTTTGTATCTAAATTTTTATATTCTCTCAAAACATTACCATTATAACTATTATAATCATCACTTTGATAAAAAGGTAAATCACCTACAAGTTTTAAACTTTCATAATTATCTACTTTAAGTAGTGAATATCTTCTACAACGTTTTGTTGTATAATATCTATCTATTGGTAAATTATCAAATGACTGTTTTAGATTATTTGATATTTTATTTAAACTATCTTTTTGAATTATGTAATCAAACTCTAATTTAGATTTTTTAAAATAATTTAAATATTCACAAATTTTTTCTATTTCTTCTTGAGAATTATAATGCATTAATGAAATTCGTAACACACCCCGTTGTTTATTATGATTAATACTATCAAAAAATCTATCACAATAAAATGTACTATTTTTACAAATTATATTTAATTGATTTAAAATCAAATTGATATTATTTTCATCATAATTTTTAAATTTTAAAGAAAAAATAGGAGTTTTTTCTAGCAGTTTATCTTCAATTATTTCAATTTCATCATTGTCTTTTAATCTCTCTCTAAATATTTTTACTAATTTATTTTCTTGAGATTTTATTTTATTTATTGAAAATTCATACAAATCTCTTGTAAAACAATAATCTTTATTTTCACTATTATCATAATTAAAAAATTTAGCTAAATCTATTAAATATTCTGATAATCCAATTACTGCACTACCCAATTCATAATTAATACCACCTACTTCAATATATTTAGATGAGTCACTATTATCAAACATTGAATGATACTGATTTTCTAGATTGTTTAAATTTTTGCAATATAATGCAGAAATTCGTAAACAACAAAATTTATAAAATGATATTACATAATAATCAACATCAAAATCATCTACATCTACAATATTGTGTGGCAAATATGCTACACCATCAACAAATACTTTGGTATCAGGATTTATTTTTTTTATTTCTTGTGATAATAATTTAACATCTATTATATTTCCTAATATATTACTAACATGCGGTATTACAACTAAACTAGTCTTATTACTAATCATATCAAGTAAAGTATTATAATTAATAAAATACTTATTATCTTTATTATTTATATCATAGTCTATTGACCACCATTTAATTGATAGATTATTTTGATTAGCAATTCGTTCAAATGGTGTAATACACGCCTCATGATTAAAATCACTTATTATAATTTCCCCATCACATTGTTTTAAATAATTTTCAATAGATTTAGAAAAATTATATGTAAGTTGACTACAAGATGGACCATAACTAATTGTTCCATGTTTATTATTAAATATACTATTAGTGATCAAATTTAATTGTTTGATATTATCTGTAACAATTTTTGAAAATTTATTGTTAGCATAAGGCTGGACATAGCTTTCTTCTATAAATTTATTTACTTTAGTAATTACTTGTCTAGGTATTTGACTTCCTCCAGCATTGTCACAAAATATAGATTTATGATTTTTAATCAAAGCAGGAAAAAATTTATTCATTTATTTTTCAATCTATTATTTAATAATAAAATATTTTTAAATCTGTTTAAAAATATTTTTTACTACAATTTTATTTATTATTGAAAGATCACCGTAACTGGTATGAATTCTTTCTTAATACTTTTTGTTGCACTCTGAGATAATTCTTCACGTTTTTTTCTAGTTTTATTTGAATTATTTGAAGATGTAGAAATAGTAGATTCATTAGAAATATTAGATTTTGAATTACTGGATACACTTGAATCAATAGAAGAATTACTATCACATGAA
>Ga0163109_10000647_pt1 | contig 27841 bp, 57 predicted proteins | sample CRUFie1St13metaG_FD_108704 | JGI IMG/M metagenome (GOLD analysis project Ga0163109, IMG submission 108704) | Marine microbial communities from the Costa Rica Dome - CRUD Field 142mm St13 metaG | ecosystem: Environmental > Aquatic > Marine > Oceanic > Photic zone | place: Costa Rica: the Eastern...
CAAGACTATGGCATGGACTTCGACTGTGTCGTAGAAGCCAAAGGCAAAGAACTTGCCATCCTACACCATCGCAGAAAATGGCAAAATGCTCCCGAACTCATAGCATAGTAGTACAAAAACTCCAAAGAATGAATTACATTATATACATAATCAAACACATTCTCATAGGAGTTTACATGTCACTAGACACTTTCAAGCAAGACGCACTCGATGCGATCATTGCGCACCCAGGTTCCACCCGCATGGAATGGTTCCGACACACTTTCAAAACCAACGAACATCGTAACACAATGTGGCACGTGTTCAAGTTTCAAATTGCGATGTCCCTCATCCTCGGCGGCAAAGTCAAGGCCGATGGCGATCGTTTCTTTCACATTTCTCATAACACACAACAATAAGGAGGACTTATGTCCAAGAAAAAATCAACTGCAAAAGCAAACTTCGAAAAAACCTCACGCAAAGATGCACTGGTCGTAGCTGCAAAACTGTCGCAAGCTCTTTGGCCACTATGCGAGATCGTCACCATTGTTGGCTCAATCCGCCAAGGCAAAGAGATGATCGGTGACATCGACATCGTTGTTATCCCGAAGATCGAACCAGCCGAGTTCCTCGAACGATGCAAAGACATTGTCGAATACGAATACGGCGGCAAGAAAAAGATCTTTGGCATGTTCATGGATCGACCAATCAACATCTTCGTTACAGACGAATCAGGTTACGGTGCATGTACATATCAGATGACTGGTCCGGCAAAGTACAACATCCTCATGCGACGTAGAGCAAAGCTCAAAGGTTTCCGTCTAAACGAATACGGCCTATACGATCGAGAATCAGGTGAATATGTGGCCGGCACAACCGAACGGTCTATCTTCGAAGCCCTCGATATGGAATACAAGGCGCCAACCGAGCGGAAGGCGTCATGACCGTAGGCACACTCGTAAGAGTAAAGACAAAAGTATATAGGGATGGCGAGATCGGCGTGATTGTTAGAGAATGGCCACCAGATTTCGCACATCCCGCCAAGACTTATTCAGTCTTGTTTTGGAACGAAACCATCGATAGAATAGCAGGCATCTGCATAGAGGAAATCAAATGAAAATATTATTTTTGCACGGAAGAGAAGGAACTCCTGAGGGTTCAAAAGTCACACATCTTAGAAATCTTGGCTACAAGGTGATCGCACCATCGTTGCCTCCTGATGACTGGGAACTCAGTAAACTCAGAGCAAACCATTGTCTTGAAGCTTTCGAGCCAGACGTAATAGTTGGTTCATCACGAGGAGGTGCTCTTGCCGCTAGTCTGAAAACTAACGTACGAAAGGTTCTTATCGCGCCTGCCTACAGGATGTTCAATGTTCAAGAAGTGTACGTCGACGCGACTACTACAGTTCTACACAGCCCAGAAGATGACATCGTTCCACTGGACGATTCATTCGGGTTGACAGAGTTGGGCGTCAATCTGATGATTTGTGGTAATTGTCACAGGATGAAAGACACAGAAGCTCTCACGACTTTGGTAGAAGCCGTTGGGAGCGAAGCATGAAAGCAGGTGACTGCGTGCAAATTGACATGTATCCGGACCATACAATAAAATGTAAACTTTCTGGATGTCCTACGTGGAGACCCGCAGTTGGCGTCTTAATCGAAAAGCTTTATGAATATGATGGCAGCCAAAGTAGAGTTATCGTTCTTGTCGAAGGGAAAGTACAATATTTTTTCAATTATCAAATCAAACCAATGGAGAACAAAAATGAAAGTCGGTGATGTCGTTATGTTCGTTGATGAAGGAAGATATGCTAAGTGGTTTTATGGACAGCTTGCAATCGTGGAATCATATACGGCAAAAGGCTCAGATGGGAAAGCCCATTGTGCTGTTCGATGGGTTGAACCGGTTCAATACTTCGATAGAAAGGCAACAGTATCACATTTTTCTGCAGACAAATTCAGGAGATTTGATGAAGACAGGTGATCTTGTCAGGTTCAAGCAAATCGTTGTCGGTAAAGACGACGACCCTCCGTACTCTCTCGACGGGCAGTGGCGCATCGGTTTGTTGATCGAGTATACCACATGGGAGAAGGTTGGAACCGTGCTGTATCGTGGCAAAACGTATAGAATACGAGCAGAAAATATGCAGAAAGCAGGGAAGAAAGATGAATGTAGGTAGTCTCGTAAAACGCAAACCGAAGTGGGGTGAATGGGTAAAACATAACCCGTGGATGACAGATGAGAAAGATCTGGAGACAGGCATTATCCTACGCATTGAACAATCAGGATACTGGGATTACGAAGTCTTATGGCAAGGCGAATACACAGACACACACGATGAATCAGAGTTAGAGGAGGTAGAATGCAAGTCGGACAACGAGTAAGAATGGCACCCATGTGGAAATACGACGAAGCTTTCGGTGTGATCCACCAGATCAAGAGTGACGGCTATGTCGTAGTGATATGGGATGGTATAAATGGCGAATGGCATTACACGCCAGAACAGGCGAAGAAATTGGAGATACAATGGACAAATTAAAGATCGGTGATCTCGTATGCTTTAATAGTGGAGGCATGAAACACAAAACACTGGGCGTTATTATGGACTTTGATTTCAGTGATCATAGTTGGAATACTAGAGCCCGTGGACACGTTTTGGTCATGTGGGCCGTTGTTGGAAAATACATGCCACGCACAAGTCTACATTCGATTCGCAGGACACCTATAGAATCAGGAGAGATGGTGTGGCACGAGTTTGGAGATTGGTTTGTGGAGGTAAAATGAAAATAGGAGACCTTGTGAAGATTCGACCTAAACGAGCAAAAGATCAAGTCTACTCTGGTTTGCTGTTAAAAGCTGAACCACTTGGTCGTGGTAGCTCTAAAACTATCTTGTTCGATGTTCTGGTCGCAGAACTCGATGAAATATTAACAGTAAGCGACATTTTCTTTGACGTATGGAGGTATGATGATCAAGGATAGACGAGAATTAAAACATAAAATGATTGAGATTGACTTAAGCGGGCCAGACGGCAATGCTTTCGTACTACTTGGCTTAGCGAATCGATTAGGAAAACAAATGTATGGTTACGAAAAGACCGAAGAAATTTTGGAGGAGATGAGATTATCGACATACGAACTGTTGTTACTCACTTTCGACAAGTACTTCGGCAGTGTCGTAACACTATACAGGGATGGTGGTGAGCCAAAAGGATGGATGAAAACATGAGTTGGTGGAAGAAATTATTGGGTATCAAGTCTCCTATAGACAAGAAGCTGGCAGAAATTGATAGGTTACAGAAGCTTGCGTTTGATGCGCAAAGGAAAGGAGACTTAAGACTTTCAGGTAAATACCAATTGGAGATCGATGCTATCTACGATGAAATAGAAGAACTTCGTGCACGATAGGACAAAACTCCTACGAACTTGATTACATTATACATGTAACAAACACACAGAAATTGGAGTTCTTATGACACACATTAAAATATTTGAAGTAGGCGGGTCTATCCGTGATGGCATCCTTGGCCTACCTAACAAAGACCGTGACTTTTGCGCGGTCGCACCTTCGTGGGATGCATTGCACGAATGGTGTAAGCAAAACATGGACAATATCTTTCTCGTGACACCTGAGTTCTTGACAATTCGAGGGTTCATGGGAGGCGAAGCAATCGACATTGTGATGTGCCGCAAAGATGGTCCTTCCACTGATGGGCGTCGACCTGACTCGGTGACACCGGGCACTCTGATGGATGACCTTTCTCGTAGAGATTTCACGATGAATGCGATGGCCATCGAAGTTGACCACAATCTCAATCAGATTGGCGAACTCATCGATCCTTTCAACGGTGCAAAGGATGCCAAAGATGGTATCCTCCGATGTGTCGGGTCCACTGAAGACCGACTGGCCGAAGATGGACTTCGTATTGTGCGAGCAATGAGATTCGCAATCACCAAAGGAGTTGAGTTAGATGCACCCCTGTGGCGAACATTGAGGTCTAGACAGATGTGGACCTTTGTGCAAGAGTCTGTTTCTGTCGAACGTATACGACAAGAGCTTGACAAATGTTTCAAGCACGATACGGCTGACACTCTTAGGTTCTTAGGATGTTTAGAAAATCCTGTCACAGGCGAACCTATCGTGGACTTGATTTTTGCAAATGGTCTTTGGTTATCGCCTTCGCTGGGTAAGAAATGAAGCCAGGCGATTTGATCCGTTCTAAAAATGCCTCGGGCATCCTCGGACTGTTCGTAAGGTATTGCAAATCTGGTGATTACGAATACGCCGAGGTGATATGGTTTGATCGACCATCACCAAGCGGAGGCCCAGTATCATCTACACAGAAGGATTTAATCGAGCATGTCCCAGAATAAAATATCTATAATTTCTTGCATGCCTGTACAATTTCATTGGTTAGCCAGTTAAATTATATACATAATCACACACTCACTCAGGAGAAAATATGGCTCGTAAGTCTAAACAACAACGTATCAACGAAGGCAACGCCCTTATCGCGGCAATCAAGCAAGACCCAGTCTTGGCCAAGGAACAATCGTGGCTTCTTCGTTTCCTCAATGACCTTGTCTCAAAATTCAAACGTGGCAAAGGCGGCACAAAACGTCAGCGTGAGCTTTTCGATGAGAAGATCGCTGTTGGCGTCCCTGCTCGCAAGGTCAACACCCATGTCGCACAACCCGAAGTACTCGCGGCTGAAGCAGCCATAAAGGTGCTACAATCACAACCGACGCTTTATTCATGGGAAATACGAGTTGGCGGTGAAATCGTGGCCAACGGTCTTAAGTATAATTTATCTGACAAGCAGTTATCACTTCTCGCTACTTTCGTAGCAAAAGCAAAGCAAGTAGAAGCACAATCACAAATGGTCGCTGATCCCACTAAACAAGCAGAGGCACAACTTCTATGTGATCTTGCAGACACGTACATTGGTCTGACTGCAAAAAAATCAAAAGACATTGACATTCTTCGAGCGGCCATTGCGCAAAATCTTGGTTTCAGTGATGAACAACTCGAAGCCGGACGTGTAGCTGTTTCGGGAGAACTTAAGAAACACAAAAAGTACACCAAATGGTATACTCCGGGACTACTCGTACGGTACATTGGTGTTCGACCGCATGTTGAAATGTGTATGGTCGTTGATGGCCCATCAGTTGCAGATCACGGAAACAACACGCAAGGTTGGCAAAATCGTGCAACGAAATCAATGCGTATTCCCCTTATTGTCAACGGCGAACTTATCTATGCACAACCATCACGCATTGAAAGATACACTAAGAAACAACTAAAAGCATTAGGAGCTGAATAATGAAATTTTTACGTAATATATACGCTTGGATCGTAGCTTTACTATCACCCGGTTCACGACAGATACGTACAGAAGAGGACAGAGCTCTCGATGTGCTAAAAGTTTTAGACGAAATTAGTGAACCTCTTGATTCACACCCGAAAGGCACAAGCACATTCGACCCTAATTCGGATCGTGCTAAGAAAGGACTAGCATTCCAGACAAAAGTGTTCGAAAAACTCAAGTCCAAGTATCCGGGTAATGATTCATTCGAGGAAACTTGGGATTATTTCAAAAAACAAGATCCCGATCTCACAATTTATGAGCTTGCATGCCTAGAGAAAGAATGGGGTGACATAACATTTATACACGAAGGCCAACGTTTTTGGGTAGAGTGCTGCTTCGCTATGGGCAAACAAGAGTCGTGGTTCTGTGAAATGAAACGAATAAAGTTTCGTGGTATCAACAAGTTCTACTGTTGGGGTAAGATCGATGAACCCGACAAAATGTGGTTTATTCCATCAAAACAATGGAATACGTATGTCGAAAAATGCACCAAAGTTAGATTAGGTAAAAAGTCATTTAGAATAGTCCCTAAACACCTGATTGGCGATAATATTAGAGCAGCAAAGAGAGGCGTAGATGAGTTCGTCAATTTTATTGCATAACTGTGTTGGCAAGCTCGTTTGGGTCTTCCTCAGAGACGAAGTTGGCCTTCCTATTTCCCAAAAGGCCGAATGTGGCATCGTTATAGCCATAGATGATGACAAAGACATGCTAAAGACTATCTATGTTGTCCAAGTTGGCGATAATTACTATAATGTCTGGGAAGACGACATAGAGCTTGTGGAGGAATGGGATGAAGAACTGGAAAGGGAAGATGGTTCAGTGGAAGGTACCGACGAGTCCTGAAGAGGCCTCGTTAATTGGCATTGTACTCACAAATCCAAGGGAGAAGTCAATGCATTTTAGTGCTTCGGCCGTTGCGTTGCTATTATGTGTTGACGTAATGTGGGGAGACAAAGTGCAACACTTTATACCAATAGACGAATTAAAAATTGTAAATCCATAAATTTCTACATAGAATTTAATTAACACACACAGGTAAATAAATGAAATCACTGACACAACCTCTATGGATACCACCAAAGCTAAACGCTTGGAACGATCCTCTAATTCAAGAACAATACTGGCCAGATCGATGGAAGATGACTGTTATTTGTCTCTGTCTAAACATGACGTCAGGACGACAGGTACGACCTATCCTCCCAGAACTATTTAGAAGATGGCCAAATCCAGTCGCAATGAAACATGCACACGACGTGACACTTAAGACACTGATCAAGCCTCTTGGCTTCGTAAACAAAAGATCTCAGGCTCTTAAACGAATGAGCAACGATTGGATCGAAAAAGACTGGACATCAGTAAAGGAGTTATACGGATGTGGTCAATACGCAATGGATTCAGACCTCATCTTCTTTCAAGGTCACACAGACATAAGTCCCTCAGACGGAGAGCTAGAAAGGTATCTACAATTTGTAAAACAGGAGCAAAGATGTTCTCAGGATCGATAACAAATATAGAAGCAGGAAAACAGTATGATTATGATCCATCTGATGAGTTTGGAGGTTCTTGCTTTGTACCTCAATCAATAAGATCAGATTGCGATGAATATATGAAACTTGTCGGATGTGAGTTTGATTTTCATGGTGCACAGGGTGCTTTAGTTCGACTTAATAACGTTGTGTACGAGTTTTTAGAAGATCCAGATGATGGTTATCGATCACACCTTGGTGCTGTTCGAATCACTCCGGCATCAGATCACACAGGGTTCTTTCCAAATCCTATTGCAAAAGTTATTTTAGTGTCAACAGATGACCAAGGATCGTGGCCAGAAGGATGGACACCACCACCGGAAGAACCATATCATGATGGCCCATTTTCAGGATTCTTCTTCATCGATGCCGTCGATCACCATATATGGGCACAGATAGGCACAGAATATCATGATTCGTACTATCCTTGTATGGTGACACATTATTCTCCGAAACAATCCTCGTAGGAGACATATTTATAGATGAGCTTGGAGGATAGGTGAAAAATTACTATAGTATTCTTGGTGTACGTGAAGATGCGTCAGCAAGAGAGATCAAATCAGCCTATCGTAATCTAATGAGAAAATGGCATCCAGATAGATGCCGTCATGTGGATGCACACAAACGCACTGAGGAGGTGAGTTTTGCTTACGGCGTATTGTGTTGCCCCGAGTCGAGATTAACCCACGACATAGAACTGCGTGAAGCAGGACTATCCTCCAAGCCCCTCTATTTCAAAACTACACAACCTTGCTTGAATTGTCATTGTAAAGGTTGGATTAGAGAGTATAATAAAGATCGATGGAGCCGAATCAAAGGTTGGTTTGGATACCCAATACCATATAAAGAATTAATGTGCATCGATTGTTGCGGAACTGGATGGGTGCATAGAATAGAGGAAAAATAATGACAACAAAACAAATACGACTGTTATATTTAATTTCACAGAAATCAGAACGACAAGCATACATTGAATGGACCATTGAAGGTATAACAGACGAAGCAATTATGGAACTTCAAGATCAAGATCTTGTGTTCGTTGATATAGGCGAAGGATTTGTAGGTGCGCTCAGGACAATCTCGTTGACAGCGAAAGGTCAAGATTTTATAAAAGACTACTGCGATGCATGCGAATGCATGCCCTGTGACTGTAATTGGGGTCACGAATGATGAATGAACTCCACTTACATATCGATGGCAGCATAAGGAAATCGACACTGCAAGAATGGTGTCCTGATCTTCATGTACATTCATTTGGTTTCAAGCGAGGCATGACTTTACAAGAATGTTTGTCTTGTTTCGCAACCACCGTCACTGCGCTTAATTCACCAGAACGAATGGAACGAGTGGTTCGCGAAATATGTGAAGACCAGAAGAGTGTAGGTGTACATCGAACAGAATTACGATTTGCGCCACACATCCACGGTGTCGATACTCTCGAGATGGTCGATGCAGCAACAAGAGGTTTGGACAAAGATACTAATCTCATATTGTGTGGATTGTACGGGGAAAACCCTAAAACATTCGAATCACTCGTAGAGATAGCGAAAAACAATAAGAGAGTCGTCGGCATCGACATTGCTGGCGGTCCAAAGAAAACAGATAAGTATGGCTTGCATCATTATGTCGATGCATACCAAGAAGCCAAACGGTTTGGTATCGGTCGAACTGCTCACGTAGGAGAAGGAAGGCCTGCGTCCGAAATCGTAGATGCAATACTTACGTTAGATTTGCAGCGACTTGGCCATGCATGTTCTTTGCTTGAATCAGAAAGAGCAATGTCTTTGGTGAAAGAACGAGCAATAATAATAGAAGCGTGTCCTACGTCTAATTTGGACACTGGAATATACAAGACTCCATCGCAGCATCCGATCAAGCGATGGATAGAAAAAGGTGTACGAGTTTCGATTTGTGCCGATAATTCAATGATGAGTGGGACGAATACCATCGCGGAGCTTTGGTCCACTCGATTCTTTTCAGATCTACGAGATGAGCATGTCAAATGGATCAAAGAATCATCGAGGTTAGGTTTATTTTGGAGAAAAGATTATGAGGATGATGACCCTACTATTGTGCCTGTCGTGTGCTAGCGACATCGCGATTATAACGACAGAGCAGAAAGGATATGACGACACAGCTGAAGTGATAGGAGTAGGCGAGCCTGCCGATGATCCTTGGAACCCAGATGACACCGACCCACAAGAGCCTGCAGGTGAACCCTCATCTGAAATGACGGAACTCACGATTGGTTTTGCAGAAATGTCACTAACTCAGATAGCTTGTCCTGCATGTATGGGTGTGACGAATGAGTTTGACATCTACGCCAATTTGAAACTACATCAGCCAACATCTGGAGGGTATACAGAATGGTTGACACCTGTAGGGACCTGTGTGACACAGGAATTAGGTGCATACGTATCCTCAACTCCGATTACTATCACCGGCACAGCCGCGTTTAATTCGATCCAGTTATTTCCCTCCGGCGTAGCCGAATGGTCGAATACCAATCTATACGAGTATCAGATAGAGCGCCGTACAGAGGTATATGTGTCGACAGATGCCGGGAGTATTCCCAATGCATTCGAAACACTCGAAGGTTTTGACAATATAGAACCTTGGGAGCTTCGATACGTGGATCCTTCATACGCATTTGCAGCTGTCGTATCTAAACAGGGTACAACATTCACTTGGCAGCCATCTATTCCAGATGCACAGTTCGAAATCCTGATCGCTGTGTATTCACCCGATGGTTCACAATTACTAGGAATGGTATCGTGTATGGAGAACGATGTGGGTTATCTCACCGTGCCTGGGAGTTATTTCCAATCATATCCGTATAATGCACTCACAGCAATATATTTATCTAGACATAGAGTCGACCGAAGGCCGGCTCCCGAATTTAACGGATACCTCGAATCACACATGATGTGGACAGTTCTTGGTACCGGTCACATCGAATAAGGAGAAACCAATGAGAATGACAGAATCAAAATTAAGACGCACTATTCGTAAGGCTATCTTGATCAACGAAGGTGCAAAAAAATTGGCCAAACAAATTAAAAAATATGTGAATCGTCAACACGAACAGAATCCGATAGATGCTTTGAAGGTCTGTACCCCTGAAGCCCTACAGGCGAAGTTTCAGCAAGAAGGGTATTCTGAGACGGAAATCGCAGATGCTTTCAGTAGGCTTGATGACAAAGACTATCTTCACCGAGATGGGAAAAAACAATGGTTTCAGAAACCTTACTGAGGCTAATTAATTTATTTCTACATTACCTCGTTCCATAGTATAATTAGAGGATGTTATGTTTGATCATCTTAAAGAGACAGGTTTATCGTATTTTGCACACATGAGACAAGCACTCGGTTATTTCGCTTGTTTGCAGTTGTGTGCTATCAAAGTATTTGCACATGCGTTCTTACCGTTTCTGTTCACCAAAGATGCATCAGACGAAATATGCAGGCTACATAAGGAGATGCACGGTGAGTAAATTATTACAAGAACGATGGATGCGATTAGCGTTTGCGCCAGACTCTACAACTGTCGAGCTGAACGAGGCACATCCAAACAGCAAAATATATGATGATTGTCAAGATGGTTATCGAAAAGTTCCAGGCAAGGCTCGAGGTGAAAAAGGGTCTTGTGTAGAAGAATCAGATGATCATCATAACGGCACACACGAATCGGACGAGACTTTAGAAGAGTCTGACGAAATGTTTGCAGGACTTGAAGAAACAGATGAAAACTTTATGGGTGCCATCGCTGCAGCTGCAGCTGACGGAAAAGACGAAGTGGAAATCGATGGAGAAACATTTCCTGTTGAGATGGAAGACGAAACAGTCGAGGCAATCACCGGCGAAAAACCTAAAGACTCGGTCGATGAAGCCATCAGTCGTTGGTATAATCTTATCAATGAAGATGGTTTTGATAAAGAAAAAAAAGATAAAATGAAGTGCAACACTCCTCGACGATTGCGCGATGGTGAACCCGGACATGGTGAGAAATCAAAAGTGGTGAAAGCGTGTGACCCGGGATCAGACAAAGAAGCTATAGTTAAGTTTGGTGACCCTGATATGCCTGTACAAGCTCATCATGCTGATAACAAAGCTTCCTTTCACGCACGCCATAAATGCGATGAAAAATCAATGGACAAAGACTGGAACAAGGCAGGTTATTGGGCATGTAAAGATTGGTAGGAGAACCAAAATGAGAATAACCATAAAACAGCTTAGACAAATCATTCGAGAATCGATTGAAGGAATGGACGATGGGTCAATACAAGTATACGATGGAGAGTGGGAACAGGCATCTGGCGAAGTTGATGCGATCGAATGGGCCAAAGACAAATTAGAGACTGATTTCTATGGACGACCTGAAGCGATCCGAATCGAAGGTCGACCTTCTGGGTACGCATATTTAGATAGATACGCTGCAGAAATTAGTTCTGCTGGACCAAGCATAGTGTACTGCCTCACCAAAGAAGAGTGCGAAAATGGGTATCATGATGCCCTTGCCGACATTTAGGAGATAACTGTGGACAAAAATCGACTTAAGAGATTACTGCGACTCGCCTTGAACGAAGCTAAGAAAGAAGATAAAGGCAAAAAACTTACTGGGTCTGCTGGAAAACTTCGAGGCGACATGCGTAAAGGCAGACTCGAAATGGAAAAGCCCGGCGGAGAGATCGATAAGTGCAATGTTGATAATCCTCCCAAGTCTTGCTACGATGAATGGGAAAATGACAAAAAGTACGACAAGAACGAAAGCATATTGCGAGAGACTATTAGAGACATTCTTTTAGAAAAGAAGAAGAAAGACGGCTCTGGCGAAAAAGGAAAAGATATTAAAGTTGGAAATTTATCTCCTTCAACTGTTAAGAAAATCAAAAAGATAGCTGATGAACGAGGTTATACTCTAGGCTCTATGAAAAAGGAATATGTGCTCGGTCTAAGAGCTTGGTTGAATGGACATCCTCCGGGTGTGCCGCAACATGCATGGGCAATGGGCAGGATTAAAAAAGCAACAGAATCACATGATTGGTCAGTTGTGAAAAAATCAAAAGCGAAAAAGAAGGATTGAACGTCATGGTAAGAAATCTAATTAGACAACTAGTATACGAACATGCTTGTGCATGCGAAGAACAAGGAATGGAATTGCCGATACCGGGGGTGGCGTACCCAATAGAGATTGAAGAGATAATCGTTGATCCGGTTGCAGATGCTATCTCGCATGAAATGCCAGCAGTTGAAATTGACATTATGCCAGATGCGGTTGATCCAATTCTCGACACCATCGAAGATGTTTTTATGGAAGATGAAGAGCTAATAACGTTTCCATACGAAGACACCGAAAGCGTTATAACCTTTCACCCAGAAGAAGAATCTAAAGGCCACAAGAAAGGTTCTGAATATGGTAGGATGACAAGAGGCAAATTGTATCGTATGGCGCAGATGTCTCAGTCCCTCCACGACCGCCTCGAAGATGGACAAGATATTCCAGAGTGGACTAAAGATAAAATATCCACTGCTGAAGATAGATTACGTTCAGCTTATAGCTACATCGATTACAAGTTGCACAGAATGAATCAGGAAGGTATAATGTGTAATGAAAACACAGTACGAAAATTAGTCAGAAATTATTTGAGGAGATAACAATGAAACCCAAAACCAAGCGAGAAAAACAATTGGTCGAAGCTGCGATCAAAGCACTGAATGAAGCAAATCTATCAGAAATGGCTATGCGCCAGTCTGACGTAGTAGAGAAAGGAGATGCTTCATACGAAGATAGTATAGGTGATCTTGAAGAGTTGGAACCAGAGTTCGCAGCTTTGGGCATTGAAATGATATTTTCCGAAGAATAAACACTTGAGGAGGTAAATTATGTCAATCAAAGAACGTTGGAATCGCCTAGCATTTGGAAGCAATGGCAGAAATCAGAATATTATCAGTGAAACAATCAATACTGGAAGAAATTTAGGGCTACAAGGTGCGCTTAAGGGTAAACTTGCACAGTATCAGGTAGTGTATAACATGTTGACAAGCGGCAATTTACCTTCTGATTGGGTGGTCATTGGTGCCACTAGAACATCTTCTGGTGCAGATACTTTATTTGGAAAAGTCTCTGGTGGAAACATAACAGAACTTTATGAAGTTGAAGTGAAAGATAATTCAGGATCAAGCAAAGTATCGTCATCACCATCACAAGGAAAACCAAAAATAACCGGCTCTGGTGAATCATATATTAAGAGTCCAACACCTGCACTGAAAGTTTTAATGGCAGATCTGGTTGCAAATCATCTTCATAAATCGGTTGATGCAAAAACGCATATCGTAGACTGGTCTGCAGCAACCCCTGCCAATGGAGGCCCTTTATCAGCAGCTGGTTGGTCGAATATGGCGTTAGATAAAAATTTCATTGATGCTGTAAACAATGGGACAGTTGGTAACTTCGCTTTGGACACCGCTGATCCAAAAAATATACTCGTGGATGCTAGTAATTCATCTGGTACAAATATTGATGTTCTTTGTATTGGGTATTGCTCTGTTGTTGGTAGATCCACAATTGGAGTTGCATATCATGGATACGGTTCAATTATTTCTTTAACTGAGCCAGACTATGTCAAAGTGGCCAATTTTGATCCTGCAACTGGCGGAATGGATCAAGCATCTTCATTCCAAGCTTGCGATGCAAATGGTAAAGCCATCAATGTATCAGCAACTACGATGTCTATGGCAGATTACCAAGTATTTAGAGGTGGAGCGTTAGTGAACGTAGGTCATAGCGCAACTCTCCAAGATTCTTGGAATAATAGTGCAAACACGTTATGTGCGCAATGGGCAAGTTCCTTTTCAGATGAGATAGTGCAAGCATGTGGCATCTTTGGTATACCTGTTGCCGCAGCAGTTCCTACCGCAGACGAAACAAAAACACTTTTAATATTAATGAGTTCTTCTGTTATTAAAGGAAGTCCTGCTAGCCTAGATTCCTCTATTCCTGGGCTAATCTCAAAAGCAGTATCTATGATAGGCGCTAATGCAGATATTTCAAATTGCGTGACAGTATTCACAACCTGTATCTTGGATGGAATGCATGGCGTACCTTATATCGCAGGGAACATCAGTAAGAATAATAGATCTGCAAATTACACTCAATGCTTCAAAAGAGCTTTAGATTATGTAAATGGACCGATGGGGTCTACTGATGCTCTTATCATGAAAAAGTAAAAAGGATTCTCTGATTAATTTGTAAATCCATGATTCTCCGTGTATGATACTATTACCAAAACACATCATACACGGAGTTTTTCATGGCACGAATCAGACGAAAGATCACACGCACTGGCGCCAAGCCAACTAAGAAAAGAAAAGTCATCACATTGACCGACGAAGAAAAAGCAAAGAGAAGAGCAGAAGATGAAGCACTGGCGAAACAGTTGCGCAGTGTTAAGAACTGGATCGTTGCACCCGCTGGTTCACCTCCGCATGAACTAGAAGGCGATGACTACGAATCAGTCGCTGATTGGGTGAAGAAGCTTAAGAATACCGACAGTGGGCACACAGTTCAATCTTGTCAGTATTGGGTGAAATACTTCTTTGATCCTTTCCAACAAAAAGACCAATGGAAAGCAGTTCGTGGTATCATAGAAGAGCATCATGAAATATTTGGCATTCCTAACTTACCAAGGCCGACTTATACGCCAACGAAAGAAGATAAAAAGAATCGAATAGGTTGGGAATAATCGAGCGACTGTGGTGGAATAGGTAGACACACCAGACTTAAAATCTGGTGCTCGTATGAGCGTGAGGGTTCAAGTCCCTCCAGTCGTACCATATCAAAACGGAGTGACGGAGAAACCGTCGGGAATGGGTGGGCAAAAAATTTATAGGTTGTTAGCTCAGATGGAAGAGCATCGGACTTTTAATCCGCAGGTCCCGGGTTCGAGCCCCGGACAACCTACCATTATATAGGCACTTAGCTCAGTGGTTAGAGCGTCCCGCTCATAACGGGGTGGTCCAGGGTTCAAGTCCCTGAGTGCCTACTTTTTGTAAATTACTGTGCACGGCCGTACAATACTAGTGTAAAACCAGTTAAATTATATACATAACACAATCTCACACAGGAGCTTTTATGCAAATCGTATTCGACGAAACCCTATTTGGCATCGCTAAATCCGGCTCAGTCTATGAATGGCGTATCTATGTCGCACACAACGAAGATGACACAGGTACTATTCACATCTCTCGTGGTCTCATCGATGGTAAGAAACACACCACGCAAGAAACAATCTTGTCAGGTAAGAACCTCGGCAAGGTAAACGCAACCACCGCCGTTGGCCAAGCTATCTTCAATGCCGAATCCAAACGTAACAAGAAGCTAGACTCCGGTTATGACTACACTATCGAAGGTTCTCGTGACAAATTCAACAATCTTCTTAAACCGATGCTTGCACAATCATACGACAAACACAAGAAGAAACTTGTGTACCCGTGTTACGCACAACCCAAACTCGATGGTATCCGTTGTCTCGCACGGAGACAAGGTGATGTCGTAACTCTTTACTCTCGTAAAGGTAAAGTGCTCGACCTTGTGCCTCACATCAACGAAGCTTTGTTGGAGGTGCTCAATGACGGTCAATGCGCAGATGGCGAACTGTATACTCACGGATGGGATTTCCAAAAGATCATCTCGGCCATCAAGAAGACCAACGAGAATACACCAGGCATTCAGTATCACATCTACGACCTACCCGACATGCAAGACAGGTCTATGCCTTTTGTCAAACGTTACAACTCTTTTGCCAGAGGTCGTATCAGTGCAGCTGCCGATTGTCTCGTATCTGTCGACACACCTCTCATCCGTACCGAAGAAGCTCTTATGTCATACGAAGACCGATGCCATGACGAAGGCTACGAAGGCATCATGGCTCGCAACATCCAATCAGAATACTTGTTCGGTTACCGGTCCAAAGACTTGCTCAAAGTCAAAAGGTTCTTGGATGCAGAATACAAGATTGTGGACTTTACGCATGGTACGTCCATCGAACTAGAATGTTGTATCTTTATTTGTGAAACACCCGAAGGTGAACGCTTCAATGTTCGGCCTGTTGGCACACACGAAGAACGCAAGGCGATGTACAAGAATGGTGCATCATACGTAGGCAAACTTCTTACCGTCAAATACCAAGAGTTGTCCAACGACAATGTACCTCGGTTCCCTGTCGGCCTCCACATCCGAGAAGACTGGGATATGGGAGGTGAACAATGATCGTATATTCCTTAGTCATTTTGTCGCTTTGGGTAGGTTCTTTATTTATCCCTTTCTTCTTCTGTGGTTTCGATCACAACGATCACAGGATCCACAAAGAAAAAACACATTTTCTTAAAGGATAATTGTGCATGTTTGTACAAACTATGGCAAAAACCAGTTAGATTATATATATAATCAATCACTTTTCACACACTCATAGGAGAAAATTATGGCAAGACGAATCATTCGCACTTCCTCGTACAACGCACCCTCACGCCGCACGGTTGTACGACGCAAAGACGGCAAACTAACCGAAAGACAAAAATGGCTCAACGGTCTCGGCAAGCGCGGCATGTTCGAGTGGGACGTATCCATCAAAGAAGATGGTGTCATCCGGTCAAAGACAATGCGCTTCGATACTATCGACGATGCTCGAGCGTGGGCTTACAACCGATGCAAGCCGGGACAAACATACTTTGTCGACGGTATGGAGGTAGTATCACGATGATTGAAGTAGGAGCACTCTGTAAAAGAACATGCGAAGTCACCGGAAAAGATCTATTGTGTCAAATTATCTCGCTTTATGACAAGCGAGATATTGACTATGAATGTCCCGAATCAATCGCAATTATCCCATTCGTGAAAGCAGTCTGGCTCTCAGGCGAAAATCAAGGCCGTGAGTTTAAGTCCGCAAGAAGAAACTTCTATCGAACATGGGAGGTTATCAGTGACACCTGAGGTTCAGATAATTTTACAAACTTTAGTTGATCTATGGATAGGCTGTACGTTGGCCCTTGGAGCAACATCACTCACAATAATTTATAAAGACTACAAAGGATAAAATATGCAAACTTTACTTTCTGGAAAATTTACTGGTATCATTCAATTAATACCTTCGGACAATTCTGAATTGATACGCCTTCAGCGTGCCGTTCTTTCTCAATACAGTGATCAACAGCCAAATCCAAAATTACATGTCACATTGTTACACCAATCGTTCCCGAAATTACTTACCAACAACGAAGGGATCCGTGGAGACAAAGCACTCAAAGCATTGTTCAAATCAGGTGCTCAGATGAATATCCCTACGCCAGATCTTAGACTAGGTGATGTGAAGATGGGTTTTGATCTTATCAAAGATCGCCGTTCTTCATACGTAGAAATCGAAAATCAATCAGCATGCATGGAGATCCGGGATGCTATTTTAGAAGCAGCTGGTTTGAACCCAGCAGACTTGGAGATGGTACTCACGCCAGAAGAAAGAGCTCGAGTATTTCATGTCTCTCTGACAAATCTTGAAGGTAACAGTGGTGCATCAATAGCGTATCCACAAGTTAGCGACACAACAGTGGAGATAAGATGAGCATTAAAATATTTTTTGATATGGATGGAGTGCTCGTAGACTTTGCTGGAGGAGTCGTAGAAGCCTTGCAACAAGTTCTAGAAGATGGTGACACATCCCGACGACAGTTTCGCAGACTTATCAACTACGAAGGGCCCGATAGACAAGAACCTATCACAGCAGAGTTCATTGAGGAGATCACTGGTATCAAGGATGCCAAGGGCGAAAGAACCAAGTGGATGAAACGAATTAACGACGCAGTATTCGCGATCGTTGGAACAGGGGGTCATGCGTATTGGTCGACACTTCCAGCGTTACCCGGATACCAACAGATGATCGAACATGCACAAGGACTTGTTGGCACTGAAAATGTCTATGTGTGTACAGCCCCAGTGCAAGATAAGACAGGAGGATGTGAATCAGGTAAAAGACAGTGGATCGCTGACAATACCACGATTCCAGCGAACCAAGTTTATGTCACAGAAGACAAGCCATCTGTACTTAATGATTTTCCGGATGAGACATGTATTTTAATTGACGACAGAACCAAGTATGTCAATGCATGGAAATCCGGTGGAGGTGTCGCCATACGACATGTGCCTCCAGCAACAATGTCCACTGTACAAAATACACTTTCACAATTAAATCTTATTGTAAACAATAGCTAGATCGAGTATAATATAACTAAATATGGAGTATAAATGAGCGATCAAATAATAGATAACTACGTAAAAACCTATCTTATAGCATGCCTTATATCAGGTATTCACGTAGAATACGATAAAGAAATATTTCTGTCAAATCTTGTTGATCACATGAACAGCTTAGAAGAAAGAACTTATTGGGCACAAGGCGATCAAGACGGTGTTATAATTCATGACAAATATGACATGCCTGTCCTCGCTTTGCGATATGATGGAAAAACATTGAAGTTCACAGTATTTACAGCCGATGACGAGGATAACCATGAGTTCAATGCTAACGCTGGAACCATGTTAATTAACATCATTGGATATATCAAAGAATTACAAATAGAGCATCAACCCGAATGCATGCGCAACGAAACAATTGTTGTGCCACCAACGAACACACTACAACCCCAGTCTGAAGACTGGTCATTATAACCACAGGAACTAATATGACAATTTACAATGAAATACAACCAATGATCGATGAGAACCCGTATGTGAGTGGACAAGCTACACAAGATAATGTCTTGGAGTCATCACAATATGTACTCTATGTTTCAAAAGAAGGAATGAAACATATTATGGATCGACATGCTGACCCTTATGCACCTGGATCTCTGTTTACAGTCCCACAAGAAAAATTCTATACAGAACTTGAAGACATTATTGTAGAGTTTCCAACGGAAATTGATGCTCGAGGAATGGTCAAATGGCTGGAAGTCGATACAGGATCTACTATAGGAAAAATGGGTGTCGCACATTCTGATCCAGCAGAGGTGGCTCTTATGGCTGATTACACAATGCCCGGTGGTCGAATGGAAAAAGTAAAAGTTGCAGCTGGTGAAAGAGTGACCACATCGCTCCTTAGCGTGATAACAGCTAAGATAGGAGAATCGCAGGATGGGAGAGAAGTTTTGTCATTGGTGACAATGTTCCCCGGGTCGAATACAATCGATGGCGTAGAAATGCCTCATGATCGAGGTGCATTTGCATCTGCTGGCTTTTATTTCGTATTGCCAGAGGATTCGCCTGCACTGTAATCATGACATGCTCAAGGTGGCTGGCTCGAGTTGGACAAGTGTCTTTCGGTTAGTGGAGCAGGATAATCAAAATCAGTCACCATACTTTACGCACCCATAGCTCAGCTGGATAGAGCATCCGCCTTCTAAGCGGAGGGTCTCAGGTTCGAATCCTGATGGGTGTACCATTTTATCTTGGAGGAAATATGCAATACTTAAAAGACTTTTGGCAATGGCTTAAGACGAATGCACCGATGTTGTGCCTCTTTATATTCTTGGCTGTGTATGTATACGCAAATGCAAAAGTTGCACAGAGTGATGCTAATAATCGCAAGGATGCCATCGCATGCGAAACTCTTTGCTTCCCGCAGCAATCAGAATACCTTACCAAAGGAGACACCGGCTCCTGTTGGTGCTATCTTAATCAAAACGAAATGAAGAGGTCAAAATGAAAAAATCAACAATCTGGCTAATCGATATAGACGGAACAGTTTGCGAAGACATTCCAAACGAAGAAGCTTATCGTTTTCTCACAGCTTCGCCTTTGCCGGGAGCGAAAGAAAAAGTACAAGAGTTTTACGACAGAGGCGATCGTGTCACGTTCTTCACTTCAAGAACATCCGACCATGCCGAAGCCACAGAACAATGGCTCGATTATCACGGCTTTCCATACGAATCAGTATGCTATAATAAACCACGAATCAATGACGGCGAAGAATACTGTTGGGTTGACAACAAGCCTGTCATGGCAATATACCTACCGGAGGGATTAAGATGAAAACAATAACAGAAGAAGAGTTTAAGACACTTGTGAACGACACAATCGTAGTACAATTTAGTGCCGGATGGTGTGGTCCTTGCAAAGTGCTTACGAAAAACATCGAACAGAACGAGGATAAATTTAATGTTCCTATCTACAAGATTGACATCGATAATGCTCCACAGCTTGCACAAGCCCTCAGCATACGATCAGTTCCTACAATTATTCGGTTTGAAAACAAACAGGAAACAAAACGAATAGTTGGTAACAAACCAATTGAACAATTTATAGAATTAGCTGTATAGTATGGCTGGTTAATATCTTAACCCGATCAAAACAGAAACAAAGGAGACGTTATGATCACATTACTGTTAATGATTCTCGCATGCGAAAGCAATACAGCGGAATCGAACAAAACAACAGACAACAACACAACTGAGCAAGTAGAAACTACTGAGACTCCAAAGACTACCGAGGTGAAAGAAACACCTGTCAAGAATGATAAGACAACGGTAGAAGTGACAACTGCGGAGAATAAATCTACAGAGACTACGAACTCAACAACTGAAACAAATAATGATAACAACGAAGGAGACAACAATGCGACTAATGACTAGTATGGTATTGGGGCTTCTTATCGCATGTGGCGACAAAGAAGCAGAAGATACAGCTATAGAAGCTGAAGAAGAAGTGGCCGAAGAAGTTGAGGACACTGGAGAATCAGAGGATTCTGGTGAAGAATCTGAAGAGGAAGAATCTACTGAAGAATAACCCGTAGTCCACATAGTTAATTTTATGTGGAACAAAGGTGATTGGGTAGTAGTAATAAGCGGCACGTTCGGAAAGTCAAAAGACTTGAAGGATGTGTCGTTTTCAATTTGTCAAATCATAGAAGAAGGTTTGGACGATCTTTTAGTGCAGCCACAAAAGAAATCTCATTGGGGAAGAGGCGTGTTTTTCGTACCAAAGACAAGGTGCAAGTATATACCGATAGATATTCCCGATGTTTACGAAGAAGTTCGCAAGCCTAGAATAGGAGACTTGGTGTATTATTATTACGTCACATACTCAGGCAAACTAGAAACAACAGTTTCACATGTGTTGGAACTTAGGCATGGTACCAACGATTCACCTGAAGCTATGCTCACATTTGACGACAAGCAACGTTGGGTCTCGATCCAAAATCTATTAGTTTTGAACGTGAACAAGTAGGGCAAACAACATATATTAAATAAAGCACGGGGGTGAATATGAAACAGTTTTTGATAGGAGGGGTAGCAGGTTATCTGTTTACCTCTATTTTTAGTATACCGAGCCCACCGACAATCTTTTGGTGGTCATTGGGGTTGGTTTCGGCGTTATTGTCGTATTTGTACTTTGTGTGGTGGAGAATGGACAACGACGGTTACGGAGACATCAATGAATAATTATAATCCTTTGAACGATTTAGTCAGACAGATACATTCACATGGAGGTTTCATTAACGCACATGCTCACTTTGATAGAGCTTATACGATCAAGCCTAAGATGATGGATAAAACACATGATCACCTATTTGAAAAATGGGAGTATGTTGATAACTTCAAGCGCAATGCAAGTGTCGGCGATTATTTTGAGAATATCAAAGCTGCAGTCGATTCGCAGCTTTTTCTTTCTACGAGGGCTGCGTGCACCTTCGTAGACATAGACCCTGTGTGCGAATACAACGCAATCACTGCCGCAAAGATTGCACAGGAACATTATGGTGATGAGTTTCCACTGGTGATTGCATGCCAGACTTTGAAAGGGGTACTGGAGAAAAAACCACGCCAGCTTATCGAAGGAGCAATGGATGACTTTCAGATCTTTGGAGGTCTTCCTGCGAAAGATAAAGGGCGAGAGTCAGAGCATATTGATCAGCTTATGTTATGGGCGAAAGATACTGGCAAAAGAGTGCACGTGCACGTCGACCAACTGAACCATCCTAGTGAGAAAGAGACAGAATTGCTTGCAAGAAAAACGATTCAACATGGGTTAGAAGGAATGGTGACTGCTGTGCACTCTATATCGTTGGCTGCGCATCCAAAAGCATACCGAGAAGAAGTGTATAAAATCTGTCAAGATGCGAACTTGTCGTTCATCACATGCCCTTCAGCTTGGATAGACCATCCAAGAAGAGAAGATCTTGTACCTTCGCACAATGCCCTCACACCGGTCGATGAACTACTTGAACGTGGGCTAACTGTTGCTATAGGTTCCGATAACATCTGCGACGTATATAAACCTTTTTGCGATGGAGATATGATCAACGAATTACGATTGTTGATCGATGGTTGTAAAATATATGATACAGATGCACTAATTGAAATTTGTCTGTATAATGGTCTAGAGGTCATCGGATTGGCCGATAAACTAAAGGATGTGTGGTATGTTAAGAATACTGTCGAATAAGTGGCTATCTCTTGCTTGTGTTTTGATTAATTCTGTTTTTGCGTCACTTTCGTGGCAACAAGGTGATTATGCTTGGGCGTTCGTAGCGTATTTCTTTGCATTCTTATGTGGCTATAATTTCATGAATGCAATTAAGGAGGACTATTATGATCAAAATGGGCAATAGAGTAAGTTTATTCAACAACATGGGTAAAGAAGGAACAGTCGTAGGTTTTCAAAAGAGAAAGAACAATCGCAGGAATCAATGGTCGACAATTCCGCAATCACACTGGTCTAACAACATAGTTATCCAGTGGGACGACGGCAGCGTGTCAGAACACTTGCCAGAGGAAGTAATGCGAATTGATTAAATTGGAGACACACATGTCTAATTGGAATCCACGAAAAGAATGGAGTGATCTACTGACAGAAACCAGAGCTCGAGAAACCAACGAAAGACTCGACGAGCTATTCGGGTTTGGTAAAAAGAAAGATGAAAAAGAAGAAAGCTCCGAAGGTTCAGAAAAGGAACAAGCAGTTGCGAAAAAAGGTATGGAGAACATGCCGATGCGCAAAATAGAGACTTGGGAAGAGCTGAAGAATCTTGTTGACATTATGACTGGCGATAAAGAAACGATGGACAGTATCGAAAAGTGGGCTGCGCATGCAGGTACGGCTGTGAAAAACGTTCTATATTGGACGCCGGCTGGAAATGTAGTGACAGCCTTAGGTGGAGCTAAAGATTTTGTCAATGGCATGTTGAATATCACCAAGATGGACGATTCAGAGGTAGAAAAAGATCCTCTTTTGGATACGCTGCAGTTGGATGAAGAGTATATCGAGATCACCGATGATGCAAAAGCAAAAGAGTTTCTACAATTCTTCTCAGGGTACATTGGCAAAAAATCAGGTCCTATCCCTGAAACAATTACGTTATCCGCGGATTGGAATGGTGATGGTCAAGAGACCACCGAAGATCTTCCAACCACGGTCAACTCGTTATATCAAAAATGGCTTCAAGATTCTGGTGACGGTGACGCAACTGTTGTAGGTGCAAGTTCGGAACATGCGTTTACTGATATTGATTATCCAGACGTAGACAATGCCGACAAGGTCGCAAAAGCTGTAGCATCAAAAGGTTCAGAAAAAATCGGCAAAGCCATTAAATCATTTATGGGCAGCATTTTCTAAATACCTGAAAGTCTTCGCCAATTACGAAAAAGCCTTCTCTCTTGTAGGGAAGGCTTTATTTCTATTCTTTCGTTATCAACGCCACACTTGATCTCTTTGCGAATGTCACCAGGAATTGCAGCAGACAACCAGAAGATGTGCAAGTCATCGCATGCATCGTAACAACTGTCATACACACTTTCACAGTTTTCTTCTTTGTCGTCATAAAACGTACACATCTCTGCTTGGTGTTTGTCAATCAGTTTTCGCACAACAGGACCTTTTGGGTTATCATTGCCAGTGCAAAATATATCTTGTTGATTGATCTTTATGCCCCATCGTTTGCACACATCTTTGATGTGTTTCTCTTGACCCGTATTCTTTTTGCGTGCAGTTACGATATAACATGGAAGTCCTGCAGACTGATGTTGCTTCATAATTTCGACACACTGTAGTGGCTTGTAATTATCGTGCAGTGTACGATCAAAGTCGAATACGAAGATCTCTACGCAGGGTTCGCTTGTGACTGTTTCATCAAGTATCCTACGAGCTCTTTCCATCAATATGTCTAACCTACGCGACATAATCATTCTCCAACAAACAAAACGAACATAGTTAATTATTGTATGGCACGTGAAACAATATACAAAAGATTGAATACTGGAACTCTTGTTCAACTTAATCGTACTCTAGAGTATGGTATCGTAGTTCGTGTCAAAATAAACTGGAATGCGTATGTTGGTGAAATAACGCATGATCCGTTCTGTTATGGTGTTTTAGTTAGAGGTGAGGAAGTTAGCGCGTATGGAGGAGGTTTAACCGTAATCGGAGAAAACTAGTGCAAGTCGGCGAGCTCGTGTGGGTACGAAATGGACCTACGACTCCAACTTGGGGCATCATAGTGAATCAATTGACCGTGTATCTAACAGATAACTCGGTGATGGTATCGTATGAAGTGCTTGTCGATTCAATCGTGTGGTCTGTCGATTCTGGTGATGTTCTTCGGTTTCACTATTATAATCATCATCTGAACAAACATGGAATTGACTTGGAAAGTAGGCGATCTAATCTGGGTGCCACGTAAACCTTTGGGCCTTTGGTCGAAAGTAGGCGATCCAGATTTTTGGAAATTAGGTATAATTACTAGTATGGAAGAACACGACTGCGTCTGGTTCTTCTACAATAATCATTTCGAGAAGATACATGTCAACCATATACGAAGTGCTTTATCCAACGACCAAGAGCACATGGATCGTATTTCCAGGCCAGTTAGTCGAGATTAGGCGAAATTGTTTTGAACAATTGCCTATGTATGGTATAATTATCGAGTGTATGTGCCCACATTTCGGCATCGGTTATGACGACGATTACTGGGTGTACATCGGAGGGGAACTCACCCTCGTAAAAAATTTTCAAATATACCCAGTTAATTTACATTAAGGAGAAACTTAAAATGAAATATAAAGGAAAATATAGTCTGAACGAAAACCTTTTGAAAGGTCGTGGCTTTGGCATATTGATTGCAGAAGGTGCAGAATCAACCGAATTTGAGAATAAAATCAAAGCACAATTAGGTGGTGGTTCAGCAGCTGGAAGAATAAATTATGATGCAGGCAAAGGAATTGGCCACGGTGTTGAGGTCAAATACGGACAAGCTGTGCAAGGCGGATTATTGAAACACTCATCTCCTACTTCCTCTTCATTTTCAGCGATGACATATACGAAAGGTGGTAATCTAGTGTATACTCTAGCAGACACGGAACACCCACAGTTTTCACTGCAGGAAATAGTTATGAAGGATTTTGCAGAGCAACTCAAGGCTGATTCTACAGTGGCAGATTTTTGGTGTGACTTATATAGTGAGGGCGACACCTGGGATCTTTTCACTTGGAGAGAAAGTACACATTGTGATGCCGATGGCAACGAAGCTGCTAAGAATGTTGAGGGTGCACAAGGGCGTGCAAATCACGGATTAAATCTTATGCAATCTCAAGGGATGGCGCCTTCAACCAGATGGGCATCTAGAGTCTTGTCAGCTGAGGAGCAGAACGCAATTTATCGTGCACGAGGTGCAGTATATATGGTAGAAGGAAATCCTAGCGATGGGTCATGTTACTTGTACCACTTCGGAGAAGACCCTCTTAAGGCAGGTTGTCCAGAATATGATTCTGGAGTAATCGCCACCGAGATGAAAGTGAAAGGATGGCCTAATAAATTCTCCATTGCGTTTCAAACACAAGGTGGACAACCGAAGTTTGCAGGGATGAAGTTTGATGATCCAACTGCTCTCGGAGTATTCTTAAAAGGCAAAGCACAGCCTCAAGGTGAAGCAGTGTGAACCAAATCGCTTTATGAGCAAGTGTGCCTCCTTCGTAAGAAGTGAGGCATTTCTTTTTGCCTAAATATTCGTTCAATTCTGAACAATACGAAAATTACTGATATAATTACTATGTATTTGCAAACAAGGAGAATACATGGCAAAGTATATCATGAGTCCTTATCTACCACACGCATCTCCTAAGAAGGACGGGAGCCAACCATCACATCGAGCGGGTTGGGCGTTGTTATATTCTAAACAGTTGAATGCACCACTAATTCACAATCTCGACATCCCCGATGATTGTACAACGCTGTATCTTGAGCCCGGGATGGAGTTTGACGGCAAACAGAAGTCATTCAATATGGCCTTGTCTGGCCGCATGTGGAATGGGTTGTACACGAGAATGAAACGCATTGCCGATTATGTTGACCAAGGCGGCAAGATCGTGCTTGTTGACCACACAATTAACAATGAAGATTCAGTCGATTGGGGCGAAAGGCTTTATTCTCGCAAGCGGAACTATGACGCACAGGTCGAGAAGGGCAAAGCAGATCTTGTCTTTGGCCAACTGTTTCCCAACGATGTTGAGAAGATCAAACGAGCGACACTGCCGGGTACGCCTACCATATACCAACGAGACATCAAATCACCTAATCTCACCTTCGGTGATTCTCATGCGATCTCTGCGTGGATCGAAGGGAGTAAGTGTTCACGGAATGATGGCCTCACTCTCAACGGAGCACTGAAAAGAGGATTCGATACATATATCGATGAGATGAATATGAAAGATTACCATCGACTAAGGTTGTACATGGGTAACATCGATGTTCGTCATCACCTATGTCGGTTGTACCCTGATGTGAACGAAGCATGCGTTGAAGCCGAGAAGCTAGCAAGCGCTTATGTACTTGAAGCATTGCGAATTAAGAACAAGTATGGGTGGAATAGCGTAGAGATCGTAGAACTCTTGCCTATTGAGCATGAATCACGCAGGTTGCCTAAAAGTGGTTTCTATAAAGATCAACCTTTCTGGGGATCTACACAAGATAGAATGCTCGTACGTGACGCATTCAATCAAAAGCTACGAGACCTTCGAGACGAATACAGTGGTTTCACAATCATCGAGTGGCCATCAGAGTATTCGCATTGTATTGACATCAGTCTTCCCGGTTCAGACGTGTCAGGCATCTTCAAAGAACACAAAGAAGAAGAGATCACCTTTAAGAAAGGCATGTTGCGTTTTGACGTGATGGAAAAACCTCACTCCGTGCATGTCGCACCTTCCTTCTACCTTTGGAGTATTGTATGACTAACAAACTTGACCTCACCCTCACCCCGTACTTTGACGACTTCGTCGCATATTATAGAAAAGCAGAAAGACTTCAGGACCAGTGTGTTCTGGGCAATGCTGCCTACACTGACGTAGGTGTCGAAGATGATCTAATGACACAGGTGTATATCTATGATGTGGTCAATCGGCAGTTTGCTGATATTAACAATGTTGTTCAAGATGTGTGGAACGGTTCGAACACACCGAAGATAGCTCAGGCTCTTCGCAAGAATGGTCACACATTCGCAGAAGTCTTAAGTGAGTTTAGTGCAAAGAGGAATGTATGGACACGACTGGAGTACATGTATGCCTTTCTTGTGCATCGTATCACCGGTTCGGCTGCATCGTATGTAGAAGATCATGGTTATCGCAACTCTGTTGTCATTAGAGAGTTCTGGAAGTGCGATACAATCGATCAAATGGTTGAGGTCGTGAGAAACTACGACCAACCTATGTACACCTCGAAAGGATGCCAAATACCGGGTTTTCCGAAGCTTACACGGACCGACTTGATCAGGTCATCCAATACGTACACAGCGCCAGGTAAGATGTATCTATGTGAAGTGGCACCAGATCTTCTAAGGCAACTAGAAGGACGTTTACGGTATTGTGAGAAGAATGATTTGAAATCTCCAATACGAAAGATTGTCGATTGGATGAATGGATACAA
>Ga0163109_10000648_pt1 | contig 27839 bp, 25 predicted proteins | sample CRUFie1St13metaG_FD_108704 | JGI IMG/M metagenome (GOLD analysis project Ga0163109, IMG submission 108704) | Marine microbial communities from the Costa Rica Dome - CRUD Field 142mm St13 metaG | ecosystem: Environmental > Aquatic > Marine > Oceanic > Photic zone | place: Costa Rica: the Eastern...
CAGATAAAGATAAAGGAGACTTTAATAATTCATTGAATATCCCTTTGCCCGCTGGGACGAACTCAGAAGAATACTTTAATGCATTTGATAGGGTGTTAGAAAGATTAGTCCAATATAAACCGGATTTTCTCATATTTTCAGCAGGTTTTGATGCACATAAAGATGATCCATTAGCCCAATTTCAACTTAGTTCAAAAGATTTTTATGAGATTACTAAAAGAACATTAGTAGCTACCAATAAGTTCACTGCAGGTAAAGTTATTTCCATACTTGAGGGTGGATATGATTTAGATGCCTTAGCTGAAAGCGCGAATGAACATGTAAATGCATTGGTAGAATTCAATTGATAAATATCTAGTTCATTATAAATCACTATCATGAAATTATACAAAATAAAAAAATCAAAAATTGATAATAAAGGTCGAGGGCTTTATGCCGCTAAAGATATAAAAGAGGGCACAAAAATTATCAATTACTTAGGAAAAATAATCACAAATAAAAAGGTTGATGAATCTGATAAATATGACAATAAAAAACCTATTTACTTATTTACTTTAAACAAAAGATTTACTTTAGATGGTGATTTCTCATTTAATATAGCTGGACTAGTTAATCATAGTTGCAACGCAAATGCACGTTATGATGGTAAAGGTTTAAAGATTTGGATAACAGCTGACAGAAATATAAAGAAAGGTGAAGAGATAACCTGTGATTATGGTTTTAGTTTCGACAAGGAAGATTACAAACAATTTCCTTGTAAATGTAAATCAAAAAATTGTTGTGGTTTTATAATTCGTGAGGAAAGTAGGTGGCGAATAAATAAGAAATATGCAATGAGTAATAAAAAAAAATTAATAAATAACTCTAGCTAAGTATAGTCCCTCAGGAGGCGCTGGTGGAGCACACAAAATTCTTTTTTTTTTATTCATTACTGTATTAAACTTATTAACACTCCATTTTTTTTCACCAACATACTTTAAGCATCCAACCATAGACCTTACTTGTTGCTGTAAAAAAGATTTGGATTGAAACTCTATTTCTATCTTATTATTTCTAGATTTCACTTTAACTGATTTCATAGTCTTAATCGGAGTTTTTGCTCTGCAACTCGAAGCTCTAAACGTTGAAAAATCTTTTGTACCAACTAATTTTTTTGCTGCTTTTTTCATCATAAGCAAATTAAGATTATTTGTTACATGCCAGCCTCTTTCTTTGTCTAAAACTGGCACACCTATTCGGTTTATAATTATATACTTATAAATCCTCATTTTTGCTGAAAATCTAGAATGAAAGTAACTGCTTCTTTTTTTTATTTTCAAAATTGTTATCAAATCTCTATTTAAAAAATAATTTATGGATTTTAAAAATTTGTCTAGATTTTCAATTTCTAATTTACAATCAAAATGAGCAGATTGTCCAATTGCATGAACTCCTGTATCAGTTCTTCCAGAACCTATCAAAATGATTTGTTCTTTTAATATTTTGGAAATTTTTTGTTGAATAAGGCCTTGAATTGTTTTTCCTTTTTTTTGAATTTGCCAACCCCTAAAATTAGTTCCAACATATTCAATTAAAATTTGATACCTAAACATTAGATATTAGAGATCCTTTTCTTATTTGAGACCCAAGCATAAACTCACCAATTTTCTGGACTTTTTTTCCTTCTCGTTGAATTTCAAGAACTTTTATAGATTTTTTGTTTATACAAGCAATTTCAAGATTGTTCGATATAACTTCACCGCTTTTACCTATACCATTACCAATTTCTGCTTTTAGAATTTTATATCTCTCTCCATTAAAATTAAAGAAAGCACCTGGAGAAGGATACAAACCATTTATTTTTCCTATAATTTTAATAGCATCATCATTCCAATTAATTTTTCCTTCACTTTTTAAGATTTTTTTTGCATATGTTGCTTTTGAATGATCTTGATCAATAAAATTTGAGTTTCCATCAAATATATCATCTACGTTATCCAAGATTTTATTAGCTGCTAAAAGTGAGAGTTTTTCCGTGACTTCTTGTGCATTTAGATTTTGATCAATCTTAATTTTATATATATTACTAATGGGCCCACTATCCAATTCCTCATTTATCTTCATAATACTTATTCCTGTTTCAGTATCTAAATTTATTATTGATCTTTGTATAGGTGCTGCACCTCTCCATTTTGGTAAAATTGATGCGTGAATATTTATAAAACCATTTTTAGTTAAACTTAAATATTCTTTTGGTATTATCTGGCATAGGCAACAACTATAGCTAAATCAGCGTTTAAATTTTTTAGAAATTCATATTCCTCTTTATTATCTCTTAAACTTTGTGGAGACCTAAAATCAATATTCAAAGTTTCTGATAGTCCTTGAATTGGCGATTTATTTATTTTCTGGCCTCTATGAGATTTTTGTGGTGGTTGAGTATATACCACACTTATAGGAAATCCATTTTGATACAATGATTTTAATATTGGCACCGCAAATAGAGGGGTACCCATAAAAATAATTTTTTTTCCCATTTTTAAACAATTACTCTATCTGGATTTTTTTGTAATTTTGAAATTTTTTTAATAATGAAATCTTTTTTTAGTTTAGATAAATGATCAATAATTAATTTTCCATCTAAATGATTAATTTCATGTTGAACACAAGTTGACATTAAACCATCACATTTTAATTCTTTTTTGTTGCCATCTAAATCAATATATTCAATTTCACATATCTTGGGTCTCTCAATTTCAATAAATGTTTCTGGAATTGATAAGCATCCTTCTTCATAAACAGAAGTATCATCACTAAGTCTTCTAATTGTAGGATTGATAAGGCTAATTGGTTTTTTCTGCTCATCTTTAGTAGACACATCAATTACTAAAATTCTTTTAAGAATACCAACTTGAACTGCTGCTAAACCGATTCCTTTTGAAGCGTACATTGTATCAAATAAATCTTTCACTAATTTTTTTTCATTCGTTCCAATTTTTTCTATTGGTTCAGATATTTTTTTAAGGATTTCGTTTGGAACTGTAATTATATCTTTAATACTCATGAATTAAATAGATAAACTAATTTTTATACTTTTAAAGGAAGAACTTTAAGTAAAATTTTATTTCTTATAAAGTCAATATCCAGTTGATTTAAAGTGGCAATAATAAAATAGATCGTATCCTCATCTATTTTCTCCAATTCATCTTGACCTATAACCTCTACTATTCGCAATAAAGCGGTACCGGTCTCATTATTATTTATCATAACTTGAATATCCGTAGGTATTTCTGAATCATTTATTTCGTAAAGATCATCAAATTTTTTTGAAATTTGTATGCCATCTGATTTAAGAGACTCTAAAAAGATAATATCCTTTTTTGATAAAAAGTACTTTTTATTTTTTTTAATTTTTTTTAAAAAATTATTAATATCTTTTTCAATTTTTGATTTCGCATAATCCCCATTAAAGTAGTTAATCAATTTTGATTGATGAATAATTTCATTATTAAATTTAATTTTTTTCTCTGAATTTTTCTCAATTTTGACATTTGTATAATAAAAGCTGGTTAGATTATCTGGCACATCTAGAGGATCTATTGTTGCTAAAAACTTTTTTAGTTCAAGATTAAAAGCTTGATTGATATCATCTTTTTTAAAAAGATTTTTTAATATCTTTAATAATTTTAGTTGTTCGACTATCTCGGACTCTAATAAGATTTTTTGATAAATTAATGCTCTAGCTTCAATATTAGACAATGATTTATAAGATGTTTCGGCATTCAATAACTGATTAATGTTAAATTGAAACCTCTTATATAATTCAAATAAATCTTTTTCTGGATAATTTTCATTATGAACAGCTTTTTCAATAGTTGATATACGATCTAATTCTGTAATTTCAATTTCTTGAATATTATATAATAAATTTGATGAAGATAGGTATTTCCAAATAATTTTACTTGTTGATTCTTTGGGTTCAAAAATAAAATCTGAGTTTGTTATATGAGCTAAATGAAAATCAAGGATTGTTTTTTCAGATATATTTTTATCTACTTTATCATCATACCCAAGAATGAAATTTATTTTATTTTCAAAATAATTATCTTTAAATCCTAACTCTTTTTTTAGGTCTAGATTAATTTGAGCTTCATCTTTTTTTCCCGAAACAATCAAACAATAAATGTTAAATTTTGATAAATATTCATCTTTTATTGGTTCAATATTTTTTGAAAAGAAATTGCAAGATTTATTAATATTAGCTTGTGACAAATACTGGTTTACTAAATGTGTTGTTAATTCAGGATGAACATTAATTATTTGATTCTTAATCAAATATTCCTCAATTAATTCAAGGTTATTATTTTTAATTAACCAATCAGATTTGAATTTTAAAAATTCTTTCTCTGATATATTTTTTTGAGGAAGGTATGCATTTGTTAACATGGAAATATTCATAATCTCAATTGCATCATCCGAAAATTCTATTTTTGCCAAATTTGAAAAAATATTTTTTAATTGATCACCGTTAGAATTTAGCCACATGTTTATATCTAATCCATGATCCTGGGGATCGTATAAACCAATTATTTTTATATTATTAGACACTATTTTGTTATCTTGAACAATTAAATCATCATTATTTGATGACTGCATAGAAAAAACACTTTCGTTAGACGATAGAATTTCATTATTAGTTGAGAAAATGTTTGTATCATCATCCGACGTCCTTTCTTCAACCTTTTTTTTTTCAAGATTCCAAATATCTACTGGTTGCTCTTCAGAATACGAAAATGTCCAAGAAAATATTATAATAAAAATTATTATAAGATTAATTTTATTTAATGATTTTGAAATTTTCATTAGGAATAATTTTTTCTATCTCTTTTTTTGGCGCAGGAAAATCGATTTTATTTAATAAAAAAATAATTCCAAGAATTATAACTAAAAATAAAGCAAATTTTATTGTTAAGCCTATAATGCTTGTTCTCGAACTTGTTTTTTTAATAAATTGCATATAAATTTAGATAATTTCAAATTAAGACATATTTGTGTTTTTTCAATAAAGAAACTTATGAAATCAAAAGAAAATATTGTATTTTTAGGAATGATGGGGTCTGGAAAGACCTCTATAGGATCTTTAGTTTCTAAAAAGCTCAAATTAAATTTTTTTGATATAGATAGACAAATTGAGAATGAATTAGGAATGAAAATATCAAAAATTTTTGAAACTAAAGGTGAAAAATTTTTTCGAGAATTAGAGGAAACAATGTCCTTAAAAATACTCAAAAAAAGTAAAATTGTTATCTCTTTAGGTGGAGGAACTTTTATGAATAAAAAAGTGAGAAAAGAAATTCTAGATAATCATTTATCTTTTTGGTTACATTGGGATGACAAAATTCTTATTGAAAGGATAAAAAATAGTTCAAAAAGACCAGTTGCTTTTCAAGCATCTAATGATGAATTATTAGATTTAATAAAGAAACGTTCTAGTATCTACTCAAAAGCACGTTATAAGATAGACTGTAATAATCTTACAAAAATAGAAATAGTTGAAAAAGTTGTAAAAAATTTATGAATTTAAAAAAGATAATAGTCAATTCACAAAATCAAAAATACTCAATATTTATAGGCCAAAATATAATATCTGAGTTTTCTTCAATACTAAAAAAAAATTCAATTAGATTTAATAATTGTCTATTAGTTGTTGATAGAAATGTGCCAAAAAAAATGATTTTATTAATTAAAAAAAATCTAAAAAATAAAAATACTTTTATTCACTATATCAAAGCAAATGAATTAAATAAAAATCTAAAAAATACAAATAATATTATTAAAACTTTACTTGATAAAAATTTTTCCAGAGATGATTGTTTGATTTCAATCGGAGGAGGAATAGTTGGCGATATAAGTGGTTTCGCCGCAAGTTTGTTTAAGAGGGGAATAAAATTTATAAATATTCCAACAACACTTTTATCTCAAGTTGACTCTTCGATAGGGGGGAAAACAGGTGTTAATACTATTTATGGAAAAAACCTCATTGGGAGTTTTTATCAGCCTACACTTGTAGTTAGTGATATTGATTTTTTAAAAACACTCCCCAAAAGAGAAGTAATTTGCGGGTATGGAGAAATATTAAAACATTCTCTTATTTCAAATAGAATTTTTTATAAGTTCCTGAGTAAAAATTTTGAAAGAATCATAAATTTAAAATCATCTTTCATAGAAAAAGCTATTTATGAAAGTTGTAAGATAAAAAAAAAAGTTGTTGAGAAAGATGAAAAAGAGAAAAATTTAAGAAAAGTTTTAAATTTTGGACATACATTTGCTCATGCATATGAAGCATCCCTAGGGTACTCTAAAAGATTAAATCATGGTGAGGCCGTATTACTAGGTATGCATTCTGCACTTAAATTTAGTTTAGACAAAAATATTTTAAAAAAAAAAGAATATAATCCAATTATTGATCATTTTAAAAAATCAAAATTACCTCATAATTTGAGAGAATTTTTCTCATCAAAAGATATTAATAAAATAATATCATTTATGACGAAAGATAAAAAAAATAAATCTAGTATGATAAATTTAATATTATTAAAAAAAATTGGTTTACCTGAAATAAACGGTCAATATAATAAAAGTCAAATAAAATTATTTCTTAAAAGAGAATTAACTAATTAAAATTTGTATTGAATGAATATTATTTTTGAGTTCTTCCTCTAAAATTTTATAAACCTTTTTATTATTTTCAATTTTACTCATTTTTTTTAATTCTTTAGATTTAATATTTATTTTTAAATGAAATTTTTCTTTCTGATTCCCTTTATGGTTTTTATGAAGAAAGGACTTATCTTCAATTTTAATATTTTCTATATTAATTTGGGTTTGAAGTTTTTTTTTTACAATTGCAATTAATTCATTTATATCCATAAATAACTTTATTATATACCATGAAAAATATTTGTGATTGGAATAATTGTAAAGAATTAGGAGAATATAAAGCTCCAGTGGAAAAAGATAATAGTAAAAAATTTAGATTACTCTGTCTTGATCATATAAAGGAATTTAATAAAAATTGGAATTATTTTTCAGGAATGGATGATGATCAAATAATGGATTTTTTAAGATCAGATATGGTTTGGCACAAACCTACTCAAAGTTTTAGCTCTTCAGATAATTTTTTTAAAGTTTTATGGAATAATACTTTAAAAGATGAATTAGATACAAACAGATTCAAGAGTGATCTGAATAACATGCGTCAATTTAAATTTAACCATAAAGATATAAAAGCTTTTAGTATCCTTGGCCTTTCAGTGGGTTTAAAATGGAAGAAAATTCAGGAAAAATTCAAAACACTTGTCAAAAAATTTCACCCTGATATGAATTCTGGGAATAAAAAATACGAGGAAAAACTTAAATTAATTACTTTGGCTTACACCCAACTTAAGAAAACATATAGAGAAAAAATTGACACCTGATTTAAATATACAGCCAGATATTAAAGTTTCTGTAAAGCAAACCTTTGGCATTGATTCAAAGTTAGAGGTTGATGCTTTCTCAAAAAAAAGTGAATATGTTCCAGATATTGATAAAAATTATAAATTCGACAAAGATACAACTCTCGCAATAATCTCGGGTTTTTCATTTAATAAGAGAGTATTAGTACAGGGATATCATGGAACAGGTAAATCCACACATATAGAACAAGTTGCTGCTAGATTAAACTGGCCTTGCATAAGAGTAAACCTCGATAGCCACGTAAGTAGAATAGATCTTATCGGAAAAGATGCAATTGTTTTAAAAGATGGAAAACAAGTTACTCAATTTAATGAGGGTATACTTCCTTGGTCAATTCAAAATCCTGTTGCTTTAGTTTTTGATGAATATGATGCTGGAAGACCAGATGTTATGTTTGTAATTCAAAGAGTTTTAGAAGCCGAAGGAAATTTTACACTTTTAGATAAAAATAAAGTTATTAAACAAAATAAATTTTTTCGACTATTTGCTACTTCTAACACTGTGGGATTAGGTGATACTACTGGACTATATCATGGTACTCAACAAATAAACCAAGGACAAATGGATAGATGGAATATTGTAACAAGTTTAAACTATTTAAGTCTTGATAAAGAAATGGAAATAATTCTAGCTAAAAATAAAAATTTTAATAATCAAAAAGGTAAAGAAATTGTTGCAAATATGATTAAAGTTGCTTCACTTACAAGAAAGGGTTTTATAGCTGGAGATATTTCTACAGTGATGAGCCCAAGAACAGTTATGCATTGGGCTGAAAATGCAGAAATATTCAAAGATACGGGATATGCTTTTAGAGTAACGTTTTTAAATAAATGTGATGAAATCGAGAAAAATACAATTGCAGAATATTATCAAAGATGTTTTGGGGATGAACTTCCAGAGTCACTAGCGAATACTCAAATTTAAATGAGTGATAGTAAGAAACTAACTGATCTAAAAGAAAAATTAAAACAAGCTCTTATCTCAACATTTAAAGTCATTGCTGATGATTTTCATCAAAATGACAAAACTGATAAAAAAAAAAATTTGCATAAATATGATTTCTTAAATTTTGATAATCTTAATACCAAAGCTGATTTTATAAAAGCAAGAGCAGAATCTGATTCTTCGGCTTTAAAAAAAAAATTTTCTAACACAGAAATCTATAAAAAAAATTTACCACTTAATACATCCTGCAGATCATTATACTCGCTTGCCGAAAAAATAAGATGCGAGACTTTGGGTGGTAAAATGCTTAAAGGTATTCAAAAAAATTTCACTGAAAATTATAATCAGATTATAAATATAAAAAGAAAAGATCATCTAAAAACTAAAGAAGATGTAAATGTTAATGAGGCGTTTGAATTGTATATGCTTAAAAAATTTCATAATATGAAGTTAAACTCTTTAACAAGTAGAATGTTAAGTTTTTGGGAAAAAGATTTTGATCAATCAATAAGTAAACATGTTAATTTTTTAAAAGAAAACTTGGAAAACCAAGATGAATATTCTTCCAAATTTTCTCAAATACTTCAAGAAATGGATATATTTCAAGCTGAAGATAATGAAGAAAATAGAGATGAAAATAAAGATAATGGTCAAGATAATCCATCAAATGATGAACAAGACTCAGAGAACGAAGATACAAAAGATCAAAATAAAGATCAGGAGACAGAAGCTAGTCTAGATTCAGACTATGATATTGATGAATATAAACTAGATGAACAGCTAGTTGACACAAACTCAGAAAAACAAAATAATGAGCAAGTAATACAAAAAAGAGCTTTAGATACAATTGACTTAGAATATAAAATTTACACAAATCAGTTTGATGAGATCATTAAAGCAGAAAATTTAGAAAATGCTGAAGAATCAACAAAATTAAGAAAAACTTTAGACCAACAACTTATTGGTTTTCAGGACATTATAACGAAACTTGCTAATAAACTTCAAAGACAACTATTAGCCAAACAAAATCGTGCATGGGATTTCGATCTAGAAGAGGGATTATTAGATAGTTCAAAATTACCTAGAATTATTATGGATCCTTATAATTCTTTATCATTTAAAAAAGAAAAAGATTTAGATTTTAAAGACACTGTCGTCACATTATTAATTGATAATTCCGGATCGATGAGGGGTAGACCAATTACAATTGCAGCTATTTGTGCTGATATTCTATCCAGAACTTTAGAAAGATGTTCTGTCAAAGTAGAAATATTAGGTTTTACTACAAAAAATTGGAAAGGTGGTCAGAGCAGAGAGGTTTGGAATAAAAAAGGTAAACCGAAAACTCCTGGAAGACTGAATGACTTGAGACATATAATTTATAAAAGTGCAGATACTCATTGGAGACAATCAAAAATAAATCTTGGTTTAATGTTAAAAGAAGGTTTACTAAAAGAAAATATTGATGGAGAGGCAATCTCATGGGCTTTCAGTCGTCTTAAAAAAAGAAAAGAAGAAAGAAAGATACTTATGGTAATTTCAGATGGAGCACCCGTAGATGACTCAACATTGTCAGTAAATTCAGGTGACTTTCTAGAAAAACATTTAAAAAAAATGGTTAAATTTATTGAGGATAAAACTATTGTAGAAATTTTAGCTATCGGTATTGGTCATGATGTATCTAGGTATTATAATCGTGCCATTAAGATTACCGATGTTAATGAGTTAGGTGATGTAATGATTTCCCAATTAAGTTATTTATTTGATAAAAAAAATAAACTTCATTAAATTTTTGATAAATCTATATTTTTCCACTTTATAGAAATTTCTGCACCACTTCTGGTCTCTGAATTTTTACAATTTATTGTTGCAAAGTTTTTTTCAAGTAAAGTTTTTCCTATAAAAATACCTAAACCTAGACCTGATTTTTCTTTGTTATTTTCTGAGTAAGATTTTAAATAAGGTTCACCAATTTTTGAAATAATATCATTAGGATATCCATTACCATCATCCTCGATTATAATTTCTGTAAATTGATTATCACTTTTCAAAGTAATAAATATTTTGCTTAAACTATACTTATTTGCGTTACCAATAAAATTTCTTAGACCATAAATAATTTCAATGGATTTTGTTATTTTTTTTGAGTTTGAATCTTGATCAAAATTAAAAATAAATTTTTTATCACTTGTCTCTTTAAAAGATAATATTATTTCTTTTAAATAATCTCTAATTGTTAAATCCTCATCAATAAATTCATCTTCTTCAATTGGATTTAAAGTTAATCTCCTTAAAATTTCATTACATCGCTCTGCTTGACTAGATAATAATTCAATATCTTGTATGACATCTTTTTGATTTTTTAATTGTTTTTTTAATTCTTGAGTTACAATCTTGATTGTAGAAAGTGGTGTACCAAGTGAATGAGCGGCTGCAGCAGCCTGCCCTCCTAAAGATAACATTTCATGTTCTTTGGCCATTACTTCCTCCATTTTGTTTAATGCTTCTTTTCTCAGTCTAGACTCAGATCCAAAAATAATTGCAAAATAATTTAAAAATATCAGTGCTATAATTAATGCTATTGGTATTGAATAATAATAATATGGGTCAACATGAAAATGATTTTTTAAAGGCCCTGGTAAATCTTCAGAGTAAAATGTAAGGAATATAATGCTAATTATTGTTATAATTACTAAAAAAATATTTGTTCTTAAACCTAAATTAGATGATGCAAATACACTTGGTATAATTAAAAAAATGACAAAAGGATTTATAATACCTCCTGTTAAATATATTAATGCACTTAATTGAAATATATCAATCATTAAAAAAATTAATGCAGACCTATCTGAAAGTTGAGTTTTATTATAAACAAATACTAAATATAAATTACTGATAACACCAAAAAAGATTATCAAGTTAGATACAAAAAAATTAAAATCAAAATTGAGATAAAAATAAACTAGATTTATTGAAATTAATTGACCAATTATTCCAATCCATCTTAAGGAAATATAAGTTGATTTTTTTAATGTAAAGTATTTTGAAGTTTCAAAAAACTTCATCTTTTATATATCAAGATTTTGGACATTGATTGCATTAGAAATTATGAAATCTTTTCTAAGAGCAACATCATTTCCCATTAGCGTGTGAATAAGATTTTGATCTTTTTTGGAGTCTTTAGAATATTTTACTTGTAATAAATTTCTCGTTTCAGGGTCAAGTGTTGTGCTCCAAAGTTCCTCTGGATTCATTTCTCCTAATCCTTTAAATCTTTGGATATTCATTTTATTTTTTTCTATATCTATTTCTTTTAAAAATTCCTTCGAGCCTTTTTTAAGTTTTTTAAGTTCTTTATTATTATTTACAATATAATCCTCTAATTCTTTTTCATCTTTAATATAAATTCCCTTTGATCCTTTGTTAATCTTAAATAATGGAGGTTGGGCTAGATATACATGGCCATTTTCAATTAATTTATTAAAAGGTTTATTATTAAAAAATGTTAATAATAAAGCTCTTATATGTGATCCATCTACGTCCGCATCAGTCATAATAATTATTTTTCCATACCTCAAATCTTTTAAATCAATTTCATGAGCCTTAGGATCTAATCCAAGTGCATTAATTAACGTAAGAATTTCATTAGAAGATATCATTTTTGCTAATGCTTTAGTTCTTTGATCTGAACCATTTTTGGAACCATTGCCATTTTTTTTTAAACTTAATTCTTCAACGTAAGTATTTAAGATTTTACCTCTCAAAGGTAAAACTGCTTGATTTGATCTGTTTCTACCTTGCTTAGCAGAACCACCAGCTGAGTCACCCTCGACAATGAATAATTCTGTTCCCTCCTGTTTTCCGATTTGGCAATCTGCTAACTTTCCAGGTAGTCCACTTAATTCAAGAGCACCTTTTCTTCTCACACTTTCTCTAGCTTTCCTAGCAACGTCTCTTGCTAAGGCCGCCTGAATAATTTTTGCCAATATAATTTTGGCTATTGTTGGGTTTTGGTCAAACCAAATCGATAATTTTTCATTTAACATAGTTTCAACAATCATTCTTACTTCTGAGGAAACAAGTTTATCTTTTGTTTGTGAAGAGAATTTAGGGTCTGGTATTTTTGTTGAAAGTACACATGTCAAACCTTCTTTGATATCGTCTCCAGATATAGTTAATCTATTTTTTTTTAATAGATTGTGCTCATTTGCATATTTGTTTACTACTCTTGTTAAAGCACTTCGAAAACCAAGTAAGTGCGTTCCTCCATCTTTTTGAAAAATATTATTTGTATAAGGATATACATCCTCTGAGTAACTTCCATTCCATTTTAAGGCACATTCAATCTCAATATTATCTTTTTTTCCCTCAATATAAATTGGTTTTTTGAAAAGATCATTTCCATTTTTATTTTTTAGTTTTTCTCTTTTAAGATCTAAATGCTCAACAAACTCTAAAACACCACCATCAAACTTAAATTCACTTATCTTGTCATTTTTTTCACTACCATCAATAAATGTAATTTTAATACCTTTATTAAGGAAAGCTAATTCCCGCATTCTTTTGATAAGAATATTGCCGCTAAATTTAATAGATGAAAAAATTTCCTTTGACGGTAAAAAAGTTATTTGAGTACCAGAGTTTTTTGATTTACCAGTTACTTTGAGAGGTGCTTTAGCTTCTCCATTTTTGAATTCAATAAAATATTTTTTTCCTTCTCTATTTATCTCTAATTTTAATTTTTCTGATAAAGCATTTACCACTGAAACACCAACGCCATGTAGACCTCCTGATACTTTATAGGAATCGTGATCAAATTTACCCCCTGCATGTAATTGAGTCATTATTACCTCAGCAGCAGACTTTTTCTCTCCTTTATGAATATCTACTGGAATACCCCTTCCATCATCATTAACTGTAATAGTTCCATCTGAGTTAATTTTAACTTGAATATTTTTACAATAACCAGCAAGAGCCTCGTCTATGGAATTATCAACTACTTCATAGACCATATGATGTAAACCAGTGCCATCATCGGTGTCACCAATATACATGCCAGGTCTTTTTCTAACTGCTTCAAGCCCTTTCAGAACTTTAATTGAATCAGCCTGATATGTATTTTTATTCGTCATTTTTTTTTAATTGAAAAGATAATTATAACATTTTTACTTAGAATTAACTATTTTAATAATTTACATCTTCTTAAAAAAACTATTTAAAAAGCATCTCTTTTATAGTCTATTTATAACATTGCTTGTGCAAATAAATACCTGGTATCTCTTTTAATTTATCGTATAAAATAATCATTTTAAAATGATACCAATTACAAAGCCATCTTTAGACATAAGCGATCTTAGATATATTAAAAAAGTTATAAAATCGAAGATATTAACTGATGGTTATTTTCAAAAAAAAACAGAGGAATTAATTAAAAAACTTATTAATTCAAAATTTGTTAGTTTAACTCAAAGCTGTACGGCTGCTTTAGAAATTGCATCAATTTTAATTAATTTAAAAAAAGGTGATGAGGTTATAATGCCCTCTTACGGATTCGTCTCTGTAGCAAACTCTGTTGTTTTAAGAAACGCAAAACCTGTATTTGCTGAAATCGATCCAAAAACTCTTAATATATCTTATGATGATATTAAAAGGAGGATTACTAGAAAAACAAAAGCAATATATGTTATACATTATGCTGGAAACTCATGTGAAATTGAGAAAATTGCGAAATTAGCTAAGAAAAAAAAAATATATTTAATTGAGGATGCTGCCCATTCTTTTTTAGCAAAATACAAAAATAAATTTCTTGGTACAATAGGTGACATTGGAGTTTTCAGTTTTCATGAAACGAAAAATTTGGTAGGGGGACAAGCAGGGTGTATATCAATTAACAATTTATCTTTAGTAGAAAGAACAAACACAATTCTAGATAAAGGCACTGATAGAAAAAAATTTATAAAAAATTTTAAGAAAAAAATAATTTCTTCTCAAAAAAAAGGTTTTTACAGTTGGGTAGACATAGGTTCTGAGTATAGGGCGTCAGAATTAACAAGTGCTTTACTTTATTCTCAAATTAAAAAAGTAAAAAAAATACAAAAAAAAAGGGAAATAATTTGGAAAAAATATATTAATAATCTAGATAGGTTTAAAACTGATGATTTTTACTTAATAAAGCCAATTAAAAATTGTTCAAGTGCATATCACCTTTTTGTAATGATTTTTAATAGTTTAAAAAGATCTAATGAATTTAAAAATACAATGCAAAAAAATGGAATAGCTGCAACTTTTCATTATGTTCCACTTCATAAATCAAAAATGGGGAAAAAGTTTTGTAGTTATAGACTTCCTATTACTGAAAAAATTTATAATCGAGTTGTTCGCCTTCCTTTATTTTCAGATATCACTAACAAAGAGTTTAAAAAAATATTATATTCACTAAATAAATTTATGATTAGTTAGGAGAGGTGGGAGAGTCTGGTTTAATCCACCAACTTGGAAAGTTGGCATACCTTTGGTATCGCAAGTTCGAATCTTGTCCTCTCCGCCATAATATTTATTAAAAAAAATTAATAAATTACTTTTGATAATTCTTCCGCAATAAATTTATGTCCATTTTTATTAAGATGACCATCTATTTTGAAATAATGATTATCTTTTATATTTATGTCTAAAAAATAAATATTGTCATAATTCAAAAGTTTGCCACTTGGAAAATTTGAAAATTTTAAATTTGGTCCATTCGTATAAAAAATATAAATTTTTTTGCTCATTATTGATGGATACTCATTCAAAACATTTAATAATAAATTTTGATGAGGTGTAAAATCAAGTGAATTAGATTTTTTTTGAATTAAATCAATAGGAATTTGTGCTGAGTATCTAAAAGTTCTTCTAAACTTTCTCCAATTAGATGATGGTTGAGATGAAGTTATTGTTTCAAATTTTTTTTTTGAATCACTTTCAGAATTGATTTTAAAACTTTTATTTTCTCCAAAGTCATTATAACAATATTGAATTATAACTGTATCTATTAGATCTAATAAGCCACTTTTTTCCAGTCTTATTAATTCTCTTCGTGTTCCATAACTTGAGACGGCTAAATTATAAACATTTTTATTAATCTTATTTTCTAATATATGTGAAAAAGTTTCATCATCATTTACTCCCCATCCCATAGCATAAGAATCACCAATAACTGCAATCGATTGATTTTTATTTTTTTCTTTATCAGGATGATTTGATGCTCTTCCGAATTTATCAAAAGAAATATTTGTATCGAATTCAATATTCTTAAAATTGCAACTTCTAAATTTTGGTACATAAATTAGATCTTTATCAAACTCAACGCAATCAGGATTATTTTGCCAAAGATTTCTTACTCCTCCCTCAAGATAGAAATTTACCTGATAAGTGTTAATTAACTTTGATTTTGGGGTAATACCTCTTAATAATAAATAGCCACTGATAATATAAATTAAAAAAAATAGCAAAAAATAATTAATAATCACAAGTGGAATATATTTTATAATTTTAAAGAATTTCATCTTAGGAATATACTTCTTTTTAAAAATTTATTTCAAAAATAACACTTACTTTTTATAATTTATTGATAAGAATATAAATAGTAAATTAATTTAATGAAAAAAAAAAATTTAATAATAATTGGAAAAAGAAGTTTTATTGGATCTAATATTTATAATATTTTAAAGAGAAAAAAAAAAATATTAATATTAAGTTTAAAAGATTTCATGAAATTACCTAAAAATGTAATAAAAAAATATGATTATATATGCAATTGTTCTGTAAATAAGAATAATCTTAAATATGATTACAATAAGAAATTAGATTTTAATTACAAAATAGCAAAAAAAATAGAAAAAATTAACACAACATTTATATTTTTAAGTTCTAGAAAAATATATAAACCTAAGCAAAATATATTTGAGAACAGTAAATTACAACCTATAGACAAAGATTCTAAGAATAAACTGATTTCAGAAAATTTATTAAAAAAAAAACTAAAATCTAAAATTTTGATTTTGAGAATTTCGAATGTAATAGGATTAAAAAAAAATAAAAATTATAGACAAATTCACAAAACATTCTTTGATAATTATTTAGATTTTGTAAAACTCAAAACTAAAGTTGAATATCATGATCAATTTAAAGATTTTATCTCAATTGAACAATTATCGAAAATATTTTTTTTAATCTTAAAAAAAAAATTGCACGGAACTTATAATGTTTCTTTAGGTCAAAAAATTTATATAAAAGAAATTTTAAGTTGGCTTAATAAATATAACAAAAATAAAAAAAATTTTATTTATGTAAAGAAAAAAAAGAAAGTATTTAATAAATACTCCTTTTCGTTAAATAATACAAAACTTTATAGAGCAATAAATTATAAACCAAAAAAAAACGAACTAAGGAAATTTTGTATCAAGCTTAGTAAAATTATACACTGACTCAGATTAATTTTTTTCCAAAACTAATTGTTATAAAAATTAATAATTTGACTAAAATAATTATATTCATTTTACTTTTACCTGATTTACGCGTATCAAAGAATATATCTTGATCAAAAATTTTTAATGATTTTTCTGAATTATAAATTAGATCTGCTAAAATTTTGTAACCGTTAGCGTATAATTTTTTTTTATTTTTTTTATAAATTTCCTTTTTAAATATAAAAAATCCACTTAGAGGATCTGAAGTTTTTTTTCCAAGAAAAAAACTAATTACGTAAATAATTGTTACAGAGCTGATGTATCTTAAAAAACTTAAACCAGAGTTTTTTTTTTTTAATAGATTTCTACTGCCAATCACGATATCTGCTTTTTTTAAAAAATATTTTTTTGTTAAATGTTCAATAAATCTAGGCGGATGCTGTAAATCTCCATCCATTACTAATATATTTTTATATTTTGATTTTTCAAAGCCAAGGATACATGATTTAGATAAATCTCTAATCATTTCATTTCTTATGAAAAATTTTATGAATTTATTCTTTAAAGATAAATTTTTTAGGATTATTTCTGTTTTATCCTCTGAATTATCATCAATAAAAATTAATTCAAAATTTTTAATTTTTAATTTATTCATAATACTTCTTATTCCATTTGTTAGTTTGATAAGATTTTTTTCTTCATTTAAAATTGGTATTACAATTGAAATGTTGTTTATTTTCATAATTTAAAAAAATTACTTAAAGTTCGTTTTAATAGTATATTAAGATAAAACAAAATGAAATTAATAGAATTATCATCAATATTTTTTATTCTATTAATTTCTTTTTTTGTTAATTTTTATTTTGGACATCAAGGTTTAATGCCATTAGATGACCTTCAAAATTTTAATTCTGGTCATAGAATTTTAAAAGGTGATTTTCCTTTTAGAGACTACTATTCAATAACTGGGCCTATTTTAGATATTTGGCAATCTATAATTTACAAAATTTTTGGATCTAGTTGGCAAAGTCTGGTCATTCATGCTTCTTTATTAAATTGCTTTTATTCAATCTCTGTATTTGTTTTTTTAAAAAGGTTAAGTTTTAAAACTATAGACTCATTCTTTTACTCTATTTGCTCAGGTTTACTTATGTTTCCACCTACAGGTAACCCAACTGTTGAACATAATTCACTTGCTCTTAGTATGATATCTTTCTTAATTTTTATTATCGGTCTTAAAGAAAATAAAAATTATCTTCTTTTTATAAGTGTCTTTATTTTTTTAACAGCTTTTTTTATAAAACAAGTGCCAACTTCATATTTTATCATATTTTGTATTATTATCTATTTCTTTAGTTTTTTTTCTGTAGTAAATAAAAAAAATTTTTTAGTTTTAGTTTTATCTTCTTTATTTGCAGTTTTTTTTTATATATCATTTTTTTTATTTAATGATGTCTCATTAAAAAATATTATTAATCAATACTTTATTTTTGCTACTAGTTTAGGTGAAAATAGATTTTCAAATTTAAATTATGGTACTTTTTATGATAAAATTTCTAAAATATTTTTTCTTTTATTTTTAATTATTCCATCTTTGTATAGTAGTTTTTTTTCAAAAAATATTAATAACATACTTTTTATATTTGGATTATCTTTAATAATAATTATTTATGAATTACATTCAAATAATCAACCCATAACGTTCTCGTTAATTCCAATTTTTTGTGCTTTTTTTTATTATTTCCATTCAACAAATAATCTTAACTCAAAAATTATAAATTATTTTTTTTTCATTATTATTACTTATTGTTTTTACAGAATTTTGAGGTATGAAATTTTTTATATATACATATATTTATTTATACTCTTAACACTTTTCTTAAAGAAAAGAATATCTTTAAGATATAGTATTTTGATTTATTTATTTATAACTACATCGTTCTATTTTGAAAAATATGTAAAAATTAGAGCCTGGGATGATTTGAGGAAAAATGAAATTTCACAAAGTTTTAAAGCCGAGATCATCGATGAAAAATTGAAATATCTTAAATGGAAAACTGTTTATTTTAAAGACACCGAAACTGAAAAAAAACTTATACTTGATACATTGCAATACTTAAAAAATTTAGACCCTAGTGATAAATATATTCTTATTACCGATTACCAAATTTATAATTTAATTCTTGATAAAAAAGATTTTTCACCTGTTAAATATTGGCATATTAATGCAACTTATCCATCAAAAAATCACAAAATGAGAAAAAATTTTGATGAATTTTTTAAAAGTAAAATTGTTGAGAATAATGTAACACAAATTATCATTGATAACACAGCAGGCTTTAAAAATGCGGAAATTAAAGAATTTGAGTGGCTTTATAAATGTTTAAATGAAAAAATCTCACCTAGTAATAAAAGTTTATATATTTTCCACATCAAAAAAAACTGTTTATAAAATTTTTAATTATTATTTTCTAAATAATCCATTTACTCAAATTTTTTCTATCTTGATGGATTATTAATGGGAAAGAGTTATCGAAATCCACTTTTTCATAAAATTGTTCTCTTTCAAATAAATCTAAATTTTTACTCACTTTTTCCTCAATATTTGAAATATCTATAAATTTTTCATTATTGAATTCAGCATGACCAAAAGACATAATTTTTTCTCTAATTTGATTGGGACTCATAAGATAAGAAAAATGCCATCCACCATTATTTATAACATTCCATTTAATATTAAAAAAATTTAAAAAAACTTTTTTCTTTATTTTTTGATTTCTAAGCCATTGTGGCGTTTTTAGATGTTTTTTTTTACATCCCTTTGTGCCGTGCCATATTGGAAATGTTTTATTAATTAAATTAAATTTATATGAAAAGTTCTTTTGACAAAAAACTGTATATTTTAATTTTTCATTGTACTTAAATTTTCTTAAATTAGGTATCTCATCTATATCAGAAATCATTACAAAATCGTTGTCTTGAATTTTTTGAAAACTTTTTGAAATATAATTTCTTTGAAAATTTTCTCTTCCCCAGTTAGATAAGTTTGGAGGAAAACTATCAATAAAAAGATGTATTATCTTATTTTTAAATTTATTAAAATTGTTTAAATTTAAAAAATTTTTTTTTTCTTTTCCTTGATGCGTAAATTTTGCTTCAACAATAATGAATTTTTCAACAAATTTATTAAGATAATTCAATCGTATATCTAAGATCAAATCTTCATTATTATAAATGAATGTATCATAAATATTCATAATATTTTATTCTTTACTAATTTTAAGAACCCCAATAAATGCCTCTTGAGGAATTTCAACTCTTCCAAATTGTTTTGATCTCGCTTTACCTTTTTTTTGTTTTTCTAATAATTTTCTTTTTCTATCTGTTGCACCGCCTCCATGAATTTTAGTTAAAACATCTTTTTTAAAACCTTTTATAGTTTCACGTGCAATAATTTTTCCGCCTATTGCTGCTTGAACTGGTATCATGAAATTATGCCTAGGTATTAAATCTTTCAATTTTTCACAAACCTCTCTTCCTGTGCGTTGAGCAAAATCTTTGTGTATCATCATAGCAAGAGCATCTACAGGCTCACTATTCACCAAAATTCCTAATTTAACTAAGTCACCCTCTCTATGCTCTATTATTTCATAATCAAAACTAGCATAACCACTAGTCATTGATTTAATTCTGTCATTAAAATCAAAAACTACTTCATTTAACGGAAGCTCATAACTCAAAACTGCTCTGTTACCTGAATATGTTAAATCTTTTTGGATTCCTCTTTTGTCCTGACATAATTTAATAATTGAACCCAAATATTGATCAGGTGTAATAATAGTTGCTTTTATCCATGGTTCTTCAATAAATTTTATTAATGTTGGATCCGGTAAACTTGATGGATTTTGTAAATCAATAATATCACCATTGTTTAAATTTACTTTGTAAACTACCCCTGGTGTAGTGGTTAATAAATTCACATCAAATTCTCTCTCTAACCTCTCGGTTATTATTTCAAGATGCAATAATCCTAAAAACCCACATCTAAAACCTAATCCCAATGCCGAGGACGACTCTGCTTCAAAAGAGAAACTTGCATCGTTTAATTGTAATTTTGCTAATCCATCTTTTAATTTTTGGTATTCGGAGCTATCAACCGGAAATAGTCCACAAAACACAACTGGTTTACTTGGTTTAAAACCTGGTAATGGATCCACCTTTGCTTTGGATGAGTCACAAATTGTATCACCTACTTTTGTTTCTGATAGAACTTTTATTCCTGTTGTTATAAAACCAATTTCACCCGCCTTTAATTCATTAATATCTTTTGCTTTTGGTGTAAATACTCCAACTTTTTCAACTATATAATCTTGATCAGATGATAGCATTTTAATTTTCATATTTTTAGTGATTTTACCATTTATAACTCTAACTAAAATGACTACACCAAGATACGTATCATACCAACTATCTACCAATAAACATTTAAGATTTTCATTTAAGTTTCCGCTAGGGCCGGGTAGTTGATTTATTATTTGCTCTAATATTTCATCAATACCCTCTCCAGTCTTACCTGAACAAGGAACTGCATTTTCGGTATCTATACCAATTACATCCTCTATTTGTTTATTTGTCTTATCTAAATCAGAGGCTGGTAGATCAATTTTATTTAAAACTGGAATAATCTCGTGATCTATTTCCATGGCTTGATAGACATTAGCTAAAGTTTGAGCTTCAACACCCTGAGTGCTATCAACAATCAAAATAGAGCCCTCACACGCATAAAGAGATCTACTTACTTCATAGCTAAAATCTACATGTCCTGGCGTATCTATTATGTTTAAAATATACTCTTTTCCATTTTTAGATTTATAATTTAGTTTTACAGTTTGAGCTTTTATTGTTATTCCTCTCTCTCTTTCTATATCCATTGAATCTAAAACTTGCGCTTTCATTTCTCTTTCTGTTAAACCACCACATTTATGAATTATTCTGTCAGCAATTGTTGACTTGCCATGATCGATATGTGCAATGATTGCAAAATTTCTTATGTTATCAATAGTGCCCATTAAATTTTAAGACCGAATTTTAGCACCAGTTTTATTTTCGACTGTTTTAATAATTAATTTATTAATATTTTCTAAGTCTATATCATTTAATGTTTTTTCATTGGATTGGATTGTTACGTTAATTGCTATAGATTTTTTATCATTTGGTATGTTATCACCTTCATAAACATCAAAAATTCTTATATTTGAAATTAAGTTTTTATTTATACCTGAGATAGTTTTTATCAAATCTTGGGAATTTAAATTTTTATCGATTACAAATGCAAAATCTCTCTCTGATTTTTGATAATCTGAAACCGTAAATTTTTTCTTAAGACTGTTTAAAGATTTTTTTGGTAGTTTTAGATTATCTAAAAAAATTTCAAATCCTAGTAAGGCCTCTGTTTTTATATCTAATTTTTTTAAAATGTTAGGATGTAATTCACCAAATAAAGCTGCTAATGTTTCTTTTTTCTGGTCTAAAAATAATCTACCAGATTTTCCAGGATGGTAATATTCAGGTACTTCATTATCAATATAGAATTCTTCTGATTCATAACCTACTTCAACTAAAGTTTGAACCACATCCTTTTTAATGTCAAACACATCAAGATTTCTCTCATGATCAATCCACGATAGTCTTGATTTTTTACCTGATGCTAGACCACATAAAATTGTATTCTGCTCACCCGGATTAGAACCAGTAAAAACAGGACCAATTTCAAATATTGATAAATCTTTAAAACCTCTATCTAAATTTTTATTTAAATATATGATTAAGTTTGAAAATATTGAATTTCTTAAGACACCTAATTCAGAACTTATAGGATTTATGATTTTTATCTCTTTATTTGATCCCTTAAAATAATCGTTATAATTTGAGTCTGTAAAAGACCACGTGATTGCCTCAAGATAACCTTTTGAAGCAATTGATCTTTGTAAAAAATGAAATAATTTTTGAGGTTGAGTTAATGTAGATTTTGTTCTTTCTTTAACTGGATTTATAGTTTTTATTTTCTGATACCCACTTATTCTTATCAGCTCTTCAACTACATCTACTTCTTGTGAGATATCAGGTCTCCATGATGGAATTGTTAATTTTAAATTTGTTTTATCTTTTTTTACCTTAAACCCAAGTCTCTCTAATATTTTTATCATCTCTTTTGTAGAAATTTTGATACCAGATACTTTTTCAAACAAACTAATATCAAATTTAATTATATTATTTTTGTGCTCCTCAATTTTTTGAATATCAAACTTACTTATCTCCCCACCACAAATTTCCTTAATGAGTGAAGCTGCTTTTCTTAATCCCTCCTCTATAGACAACGGATCTATACCTCTCTCAAATCTGAATTTTGCATCTGTATCAATATTTAATTTTTTTGCAGTATTCCTTATAAATTTTGGTTCAAAATAAGCCGACTCTAATAAAATATTTTTTGTATTAAATTCTGTTCCAGATCTTATACCTCCAATAATTCCACCAAGACCCAAAACACCCTTATGGTCACTTATTACACACATATCATTTTCCAATTTATAAGTTTTGTTATCTAGGGCTGTAAATTCTTCTCCAGACTTTGAATTTCGTACAACTATACCTTTATCAATTTTATCAGCGTCGTATGCATGTAATGGACGATTTAAATCAAGCATAACAAAATTTGTCACATCAACGATTGCAGAAATTGGCTTTTGACCAACAGAGACTAGTTTCTCTTTAAGCCATTTAGGACTTTCAGAATTTTTTACATTTGTAATTAAGCAACTTCCAAAAGCAGTACAACCCTGATTTTTTTCCTTATTAATTTTTACTTTAAGAGTTTGCTTTGTCTTTAATCTTAATTGTTTTGCTTTTAAATTGACTAATTGTCCAAAACCTGAAGCAGCAAGATCTCTGGCTATTCCTCTTACACCAAGACAATCTGGTCTATTTGGTGTTATTGATAAATCAATAAGTCTTGATTTTGATTTTAAAAAAAAACTCTTACCAATATTTTTTTCATATTTTTTTGATAATTCTACTATACCATCACTTTCATCAGATAAATTTAGTTCAGACTCAGAGCAAAGCATTCCATATGAGTTAATGCCTCTAATTTTAGCTTCTGTTAATTTAGTTTTAGTTTTAGGAATGATAGCACCCGGAGGTGCATATATTGTAAGTAGTCCCTCTTTTGCATTGGTGGCACCACATACGACCTTTTTTAATTTTTTATCTCCCACATCTACATCACAAATTTTAAGTCGATCGGCATTTGGATGTTTTTCGGTTTTAACAACTTTTGCTATTTTGAACAAATCATTTTCAGCAGATAAATTTTCCACACTCTCAACTTCTAATCCAATATTAGTTAATTGCTCCAAAAGATTTTTTTCTTTTAAATTTGTCTTTAAATGATCTTTAAGCCAATCAAATGTAATCTTCATCTGCTTAAGCCTCTATAGTTCGTTGGTACATCCAGAGGATCGAATCCGAAATGATTTAACCATCTATAATCGCAATCAAAGAAAGCTCTTAAATCATTTATTCCATATTTGAGCATTGCAAGTCTATCTATCCCAATACCAAATGCGTATCCTTGAAACTTTTTTGGATCAACTTTTACATTCTTCAAAACATTTGGATGAACCATTCCACATCCTAAAATCTCCAGCCATTGATTACCTTCACCTATAACTATTTTTCCATCCTTCATCTCATATCCTATATCAACTTCAGCAGATGGTTCTGTAAAAGGAAAGTGACTTGGTCTAAACCTCATTTTAATCTTATCTATTTCAAAAAACTCTTTAATAAAATAATTTAAACATCCTTTTAAATGACCCATATTTATATTTTTATCTATATGAAGACCTTCGACTTGATGAAACATTGGAGCGTGTGTTTGATCACTATCCGATCTATATGTTCTTCCTGGAGCTATAATTTTAAAAGGTGGTTTATCTTTTAACATAGTTCTAATTTGAACTGGAGAAGTATGAGTACGAAGTAGTTTTTGTTTTTTTTCATCTAAATAAAAAGTATCATGCATATCTCTTGCTGGATGGTTATCAGGAGTATTTAATGCTGTGAAATTATTGTATTCATTCTCAACATCAGGACCCTCTTCAACGCTAAAACCTATCTCAGAGAATATAGAGGATATTTCATCAATTGTTTGCGATACTGGATGAATCTTTCCTCTTACAAAGGATCTTTCAGGCAAAGTAACATCAATTTTTTCTTTATCTAATCTTTTATTTATTTCCTCATTTTGTAATTCATTTATTTTTGAATTAATTAAATCTTGAAGTTCGTTCTTAATAACATTTAAGTCAGATGCAAACTTCTTTCTTTCTGTATCAGGGATTGTTCCAATTTTTTTAAACTGCAATGAAACCAATCCATTTTTACCAAACAGGTCGGATTTGATTTGGTTTATCTCTGATAAATCCAACTTCCCTCTTAGTTTTAAGAGAAATTCATCTTTCATTTTTTTTAGATCAGACATTTTCACAGATTATTTCTTCAGCGAAATAAAACAATAGCGAAGATTAATTTAAAGCAGATTGAGCTTTTTGTACTATAATTTTAAAGGCTTCTGGACTATCGTAAGCAATTTCAGCTAGAATTTTTCTATCAATTTTTATTCCACTCTTATTAAGTCCATTGATAAACCTGGAATATGTAAGTCCCTCTGCTCTAACACCTGCATTAATCCTCTGGATCCATAATGATTTAAAATCTCTTTTTTTATTTCTACGATCTCTGTAGGCATATTGCATTGCCTTTTCCATTGCTTGCTTTGCAACTCTTATAGTATTTTTTCTTCTTCCCCATTGACCTTTAACAGCTTTTAAAACTTTTTTGTGTTTAGCCCTACTTATTACTCCTCTTTTAGTTCTTGCCATTTTAACCCCTTAAACTATAGGGCATGTACGACTTAACAATCTTTCCGTCTTGTTTAGACATCGTAGTTGTGCCTCTTAATTTTCTTATTTGAGAATTAGTTCTTTTAATCATTCCATGCCTTTTACCTGCTTGAGCCATTATTACTTTGCCTCTTGCTGATATTTTAAATCTTTTTTTCGCTGAGCTTTTTGTTTTAAGTTTTGGCATAATTGAGCGAGTTTATACAAAGAAAGATGTAAATTTACAACCTCTATTAAAGCCTATAATGGTTGAATTACCATGATCATTTGCTTTCCATCAAATTTTGGATGCAATTCTACTTTTCCTATATCTTTCATGTCTTCTTTGATCTTAGTCATGAGCTCATTGCCCAAGTGGGAATGCTGCAGTTCTCGGCCTTTAAATCTTATTGTAAATTTTACCTTATCTCCTTTGGCAATAAATTTTTTTGCATTTTTTACTTTAAATTCATAATCATGCGTCTCTGTTACAGGTCGCATTTTAATTTCTTTTAAAGAAATTATCTTTTGTTTTTTTTTAGCTAAATTTGCTTTTTTTTGAGCATCGTATTTATACTTTCCCATATCCATAATCTTACATACGGGAGGATTAGCATTCGGAGCTATTTCTATTAAGTCAAGACCTTGATTTTTAGCCATAGAAATTGCTTCATTAGTATTTAAAATCCCTAAGTTTTCTCCATCACTTCCTATAACTTGTATTTCTGGTGAAGAAATTCTATTATTAGATCTTGGGCCTCGATCTTTTGTTCTTCTCTGAAAATAATTTTGTTTGAAATCTGCCACTTATTTTGAAGACGCTTTATTTAATGCAGAATATTTTTTTAAGAATAAATTTAAATCCATATTTTCCTGTTTTTTAGAATCCAATTTTCTAATGGTTACAGAGTTAGAGTCAACTTCTTTTTTACCACAAATTAATAAAACAGGGACTTTTGCAAGTGAATGTTCTCTAATTTTATAATTTAAATTGTGATTTTTTAAATCAACGAATGAGCTCATACCAGCATTTTTAATTTTTTTAGATACTTTTTTAGCATATTCTTCAAAATCTTCAGAGATTGGAATAACAACTGTTTGTAATGGAGAAATCCAAAATGGAAATTTTCCAGCATAATTCTCAATTAAGATTCCAATAAACCTTTCAAGTGAACCGAATAATGCTCTGTGTAACATCACTGGTACTTTTTTTGTTCCATCTTTATCAACATATGTGGCATCTAATCTTCCAGGTAAATTTAAATCAACTTGAATTGTTCCACATTGCCAATCTCTACCTATTGCATCCCTTAAAACAAATTCTATTTTAGGACCATAAAAGGCACCTTCTCCTTTATTTATACTGTACTCTAATTTTGTTGCTTTAACTGCCTCAAGTAATGAAGCCTCAGCTTTGTCCCAAACTTTATCCTCGCCAACTCTTACCTCTGGCCTATCAGCATATTTTAAAACTACTTTTTCAAAACCTAAATCTTTATAAATATCTAAAATTAAATTGGTAACATTTAAACATTCACTGGTAATTTGATCCTCTGAACAGAAAATATGTGCATCATCCTGGGTAAAAGCTCTTACTCTTAAAAGGCCGTGCAGCGCTCCGGAAGGTTCATATCGATGTACTTTACCAAACTCTGTTATTCTTAAAGGTAAATCTCTATAACTTTTTAAACCTTGATTAAAAACTTGAATATGGCCAGGACAATTCATAGGTTTTATAGCAAAAATTTTTTCATCAGGCGTTTCTGAAGTATACATATTTTCTCCGTATTTTTCCCAATGACCTGATTTTTCCCATAATAATCTGTCTAATACCTCTGGCGTATTTACCTCTTTATATCCTGCTGCATCTTGGCGTGCCCGCATATAATTAATCAATTTTTGAAATAATGCCCAGCCCTTTTCGTGCCAAAAAACAGAACCAGGGCTTTCTTCTCTAAAATGAAATAAGTCCATTTCTTTACCAAGTTTTCTATGATCCCTTTTC
>Ga0163109_10000649_pt1 | contig 27838 bp, 27 predicted proteins | sample CRUFie1St13metaG_FD_108704 | JGI IMG/M metagenome (GOLD analysis project Ga0163109, IMG submission 108704) | Marine microbial communities from the Costa Rica Dome - CRUD Field 142mm St13 metaG | ecosystem: Environmental > Aquatic > Marine > Oceanic > Photic zone | place: Costa Rica: the Eastern...
TTGTTAATGTAGCTAACGGTCCACTAGGAATTATACCTAAAATTTTTGGAATTCCTACTTTAATCAATGTTGATGGTCTTGAGTGGCTGCGACCAAAATGGAAAGGCCTAGGCTCAATTTATTTTAAGTTTGCCGCAAGAATGGCTACGATTTTTTATAACAAGATAATTAATGATAGTGATCAGATGCGTAAAATATATTTAGAACTGTTTAATAAAGATTCTAAAGTTATCGCATATGGTCCTTCCAAAATAAAAGGTAAAAATTTTAAATTAACTAAAAATTTTGGAGTGATTCCTCGAGAATATTATTTAGTAATTGGAAGATTGGTCCCAGATAATAATGCTGATAAAATTATTGAAGAATTTATCAGATCAAAATCATCAAAGAAATTAGTAATTGTTGGTGATGTTCCATATAATGATAATTATGCATCAACCGTAAAAAATATTAGTAACCCTCAAATTATAATTACTGGTTATGTAAAGGATTCAAGTCTTTTGTGCCAGCTTTATAAAAACTGTTATGCATATATACATGGTCATGAATATGGGGGCACTAACCCTACAATGATAAATGCCATGTACTATGGAACCGCAATATTGGCATTGAAAACACCTTTCAACAAGGAAATGTTACAAAATGGCAAATATGGTTTATTATTTGAAAAAAAATCTAATTCTCTGAGAGAGCTAATTAATTATTCTGATACCAATCATGATAAATTAAGTGTTTTAAGGAAAAATTCTTTAAGGGGTATTACTAAAAAATATAATTGGGAATACATAACTAAAAGTTATATTTCAGAGTTTAAATCTATCGTTTCTAGAGTCTAATTGGATAAGTAAATTTAAAATCGACATGAAAATTATTTACATCTTTACCAGGTTGATAATAAGGTAGTGATGGATTTTCAATTAATTCCCATTGATAGTTTAAACTCTTTGAGAACATCATATTTATTGAGCTGTAAAAGTTTTTGAATTTTTTTTCATAAAAAAAATGAAAATTAAAATCTTTCCAATATCTTCTAAAATCTCCACTATCTTCAAATGCTAGGTAAACAAAATCATTATCCTGATCTATGATTTCTAGTGCGCTTCCTAATCTATCTTTATTATTTATCCAGGCAATGCTAAAATATTGGGAATTACTTCCAGGACCAATTCCAGCACCTATTACTTCACCATTGTTAGTGAAACCATGTCTAACTCTGCCATGTTGATACCAAGATCCAGCATTTCTTATTAGTCTTGATGCTGTTTGTTCTAATTGTGTCCATTCCCAATGAAATTCAAATTGATTAGTGGTTTTTTTTGAATCAAATAACTTATATAATCCTAGCGTAATTCCTCTTGAATGATCAGAGTCAGAAAGTAAATCTCTAAAATTAAATTTTGCATCGTTATAATTGAACTCACCATATATTTCGGCTTTTGAATCCTCCCACAACCATCTAAAGAAAACAGAGGCTGCTTGATCTGTTTCCTTTTCGTAAGGCTCTACTTTATCATTTTTTCTAAGAAAATTATTGAATATTGGGAACCAACCTACTTTTGCTCCATCGTTTTGCTCTGCTATCCATTCATAATTACCCTCAAACATTGCTCCATACATCTGAAGCCACCTAGTAAGACCCAAATGTAATCCAGGAATCCATTTTGGTGAATAAGTAAATGTATAACCTTGAAAAAACCTCCATAATCCTCCATGCCTAGATGCGGTTTGTGTACTTTTAGGGATGAAAAGTTTGGTTGATCCAAATATTCTATCCGCTCCAGGGGGATTGAATCCTGATGACTCCAAACGACCTGTCACTAATTGAAATTCAAAATTACCTAATAATGTTTTTATTGGTTTTCTTGTATTTAAAGTAAGATGATTAAATCCTTGAGCATTATTACTCATCATAACTCCATTTCTTACAGATGGCCCCCACCAAATATTTTCAGAGGATAGTCCAATAGATATTGCCTTATAATTTAATCTTATACTAGATTGTCCATATGTGGTTTTCTGATATGCAAATTCTCCAAATCTTTCAGGCATGTCGATACTATTCCATAAATTATATCTCCTCATCCAAGTTATATCATAATGTCCTTCCCAAAATCCATCATATTCAGTATTTTCTGCGTATATATATTCAGGCTTAAATTGAATGCTTAATGGACCAATCTCCAAATATAATCCTGCACTTACTAGTTGCTGATATCCTCTTGCTGGTATAATAGCTCCATTATTTCTGTTATATGGATGATGAGAGTTGTAATTGGTAATAAAATCAATAGGTAGAGTTTTAATTTTTCCATTACCATCAAAAAATGAAAAAATTGTTGGTGAGTAATATTCATAGTCAAAAATATCATCAGCAATATAATAATTGTTTAGGTCGATGGGTCTAATAGTAAAAGATAAATCAGAGGTAATTTTGCCATTTAGTTGTTGTCGTCTAAGGGAATTCTCAAAAATTTTATTATTCAAGTTTAATGTTTGAGAAAACAGGTTTAAATTTGACAATATCAATAAAATTGCAATTAATCTAATCATAAGAGATTGCTCTTATTTTAATATTATCCATAGACCAACTCTCATCACATTTTTCAATTGTTTCACCTTTGGAATTGATTGCATTTGGCTGAAATAATTTGTCGTAAAATCGAATAATGAGGGCATCTCCCTGATGATCAAAACCCTTCTCAATTTTATACAGTGTAGTTTTTTGATTATTCCATCCATCAGCAAGACAGTTTTCTATCATATTTACTTCAACTGAGCCCATTTTCGGATTATTTTGAAACGGATATTTATTGGGATAAGATTGTCTTAAGCAGTAATTTGACCAACAAGGACTGTTTGAAAAAGTAGTTTCAAAGGTATGAAAATCTAGATTTTGAAAATTGCCCATTTCCGGTCTTAATTTCATCCCCCACAAATCTGGTTGATCTTCAAAACCGTGTTCTTGTAAATTAAAACCATTAGCATTACCATCCCATGACCCATGAATATATAAATCAAAAGAAATAAATATATAATCATGATCACCCAAATCATTTAGATGTATTATAAAACCATCATTATTATAATTGCCAATAACATTGGTGTTATTATAACTAGTTATGTAACCTCCATCAATTTCAGTTAAGTTTTCATCCTCAAAGTTGTTTTCATACACCAAGTCATCACGGGTTAATTTTGGATATGAGCAAGAATTGATAATAAATAAAAAAAGGATTAAATAATATTTATTCATTACTACAAAAGTACATGATAACAAATAATATTTTAAGAAAATTGGTATTTAAATATTCTAAATTAAATAAAATCAAGTAACTTTGGTACTAGATATATGTTAGATTCATTAATAACTTCAAAAACAAGATTAAGGCTTTTAATTAAGTTTTTCGTTAATATAACTAATAAAGGATATTTAAACAGTCTTGCTAACGAATTTGGTGAATCTACCAACTCAGTAAGAAAGGAGCTAAATAATTTATCGTCAGCCGGGTATTTGGAAAAGGAAATTGAAAACAATAAAGTAATTTACAGAGCTAACTCAGATCATCCATTATACTCTGTTATACAAAAAATAGTTCACAAACATCTTGGTATTGAAGATATATTAGAATCAATTATTAATAGAATTGGAAATATTAAAAAAATTATGATACTAGGGGATTATGCTAAAGGAATTGATAGTGGTTTAATTGAGGTCTTAATTGTTGGTGATAACCTAGATAAAAAATATTTGGATGAAATATCTCCAAAAATTGAAAATAGAATAAAGAGAAAAGTTAGTTTTTTTGTTTCAAATAAAACTTTGAATCAACAATCATTAACTATTTTTGAGCAATAGTTTTAGAGTCTTATTTAATTTTAAAAAATGGGATCTTTATGGCGAAGCCTTGGAAAAAAATAATTCTCCTTATTAAATAATAATTTAAATGTTAAAAAAATATAAAGTTGGAATTGTTGGAAATGGTTTTGTAGGTAAAGCTATTTCTCATGCCTTTTCAAATATATCTGAGGTTTACATATATGATAAAAATCCATCTCTAAGTAAAAATAATATTGAGCAAATAAACAATTGTAATTTTGTATTCGTTTGCGTCCCAACTCCAATGTTCAAGGATGGTACACAAGATTTATCATATGTCAATAATGTATTTGAAAACACAAGCGGAGAACCTATATATATTATTAAATCAACTGTTTTACCCGGAACAACTGATTGTATAGAACAAAAATATCCTAATATTAAAATAGTATTTTCACCAGAGTTCTTAAGGGAAAAAACTGCAAATTTAGATGTGATCAATCCATCTAGAATTATTTTGGGTGGAAAAAAATTATTGATACAAGAAGTAAAGAAATTGTTTGAGCAAAGATTCAAAAATATTGAAATAGTTTTAACTGATTCAAAAACAGCAGAGCTTATTAAGTATATGAATAACGTATTTTTAGCAACAAAAGTGAGTGTAATGAATGAATTTAAATTGTTGTGTGATAAAATAGGAGCTAATTGGAGCAAATCGTTATATGGTTTCAGTTTAGATCATAGAATTGGCTCTAGCCATTTAAATGTTCCAGGACACGATGGTAAATTAGGATACGGAGGCACATGCTTTCCAAAAGATGTGAATGCATTTATAGAATTTGCTAAGTCTCAAAACATTAACATTAATGCAATTGAGGGTGGTTGGAAAACAAACTTAGATTTAAGGCCTGAAAAAGATTGGGAAAAAAAGATTGGTAGAGCAGTAAGTATTAAAAAAAATTCCAAGAATTAATAGAACTTAGATTCTAAAAATATTTATTAATGAAAATTAATCTGGACAATAAAAAAATTTTAGTAACAGGTGGTGCTGGTTTTATAGGATCAAATTTATGTGAGGAGTTATTAAAAAGAGAAAATAAAGTTTTTTGTTTAGATAATTTTTCAACTGGCAGTAAAAAAAATATAGAATTATTGTTGAATAACAAAAATTTTTTTTTGATAGAGGGTGATATTAGAGATTTAAATCTCTGTTTAAAAGCTACAAAAAATATAGATTTCGTTTTACATCAAGCTGCCCTAGGTTCTGTCCCAAGATCTATTAAAAACCCTATTGTTTCAAATGATGTTAACATTACGGGGTTTTTAAATATGTTATTAGCTTCAAGAGATAACAGAATAAAAAGATTTGTTTATGCCGCAAGTTCTTCGACTTACGGCGATTCTGAATTAATGCCTAAAGTTGAAAATAAAATAGGAAGACCATTATCTCCTTATGCAGTTACTAAATATGTTAATGAGTTATATGCTGATATTTTTTCCAGAATTTATGGTCTTGAAACTGTGGGATTAAGATATTTCAATGTTTTTGGAAGAAAACAAGATCCAAATGGAGCCTATGCAGCTGTGATTCCTAAGTTTGTTGGTAAGTTATTAAAAGGGGAGTCGCCGACTATAAATGGTGATGGAAACTTTTCAAGAGATTTCACTTATATTGATAACGTTATTCAAGCTAATTTATTAAGCTTAGCAACAACAGACGTAAAATCTTTAAATACTGTTTATAATATTGCTTATGGTGAAAGAAATACATTAAATGACTTGATGAAATATATAAAAAAATATTTATCTGAATTTGATAATAAAATTTCAAAAATTGAAGTCATTTATGGTCCCAAAAGAGAAGGTGATATTCCGCATTCCCATGCAAGCATTGAGAAAGCAAGAAAATTATTAAAATATAATCCTGAGTATAGTTTACAAACAGGATTAAAACATGCAGTTAAGTGGTATTTTAAAAATTTGTAGATTAAGTTATGAGAAATGATAAAATAGCAATTATTGGTTTAGGTTATGTGGGTTTGCCTTTAGCATCATTGTTCGCTACTAAATTTTCAGTAATTGGATACGATATTGATAACTCAAGAGTTTCTGAACTTATGTCGTGTAATGATTCTACTTTAGAGGTTGACAATGAAGCCTTGAAAGTTGTAATTAGGCGTGATCTTTCCAATTTAAATATAAACGGATTGTTTTGTACTGATCAAATAAATCATTTAGAAGACTGTAATTATTACATAATTACAGTTCCAACACCTGTAGATAAGAATAATCGACCTATTTTAGATCCACTAATAAGCGCAAGTAGTACTGTTGGATCTGTATTAAAAAAAGATGATATAGTTATCTATGAATCAACTGTTTACCCAGGTGCCACAGAAGAAGATTGCATTCCAGTTTTAGAATCTGTATCCAATTTAAAATTTAATGAAGATTTTTTTGTTGGATATTCTCCTGAGAGAATAAATCCAGGAGATAAAAATCATACAGTTGAAAAAATTTTAAAAGTTACATCAGGTTCAACTCCCGAAATAGGTAAAAAAATTGACAAATTATATAAATCTGTTATAAAAGCAGGAACTCATTTGGCACCCTCAATAAAAGTTGCTGAAGCATCAAAAGTTATAGAGAATTCTCAGAGGGACATAAATATTGCTTTCGTAAATGAATTAGCAAAAATATTTAATCTACTGGATATTGATACAAACGAGGTTTTAAAAGCAGCGGGAACAAAATGGAATTTTCTTCCTTTTAAGCCTGGTCTAGTTGGTGGTCACTGTATAGGCGTTGATCCATATTATTTAGCTCAAAAAGCTCAACAAAATGGTTATCATCCTGAAATAATTTTAGCTGGAAGAAGGTTGAATGATGGAATGAGCAGTTATATAGCTTCTCAGATTGTAAAATGTATGATTAATAAAAATATTAATGTTAATGGATCCAAGATTTTATTATTAGGAATTACATTCAAAGAAAATTGTCCTGATGTTAGAAATACAAAAGTAATTGATCTTATTATATCATTAAGAGAATATGGATTAGATGTTACTGTATTCGACCCATGGGCAGATGAAAATGAAGTTAAAAATGAATATGATATAACATTAATTAAAGAAACACCTGAAATGAAATATGAAGCTGTTGTTTTAGCAGTTGCTCATCAAGAATTTAAGAATATTGATTTCCCTTCGGTTACTAAAAAAACCTCAATTATATATGATATTAAAAATTTTTTACCAACTAACATTGTTGATGATTCTTTGTAATTATTCAGTTAATTTTTTTCAACGGTATTTGGCATAAAAATATGGACTTTGATAAATATAAAATACTTTACGTTACAGGAAAAAGTTCCTTTATAAACAGCGGTGCTAAAGATTATATTAAAAAAAATATTTCAAAAAAATCTGAGATAATTCAGTTTAATGATTTTTCTGCTAATCCTAAATTTGAAGATGTAAGAAAGGGTGTAAAATTTTTTTTAAGTGGGGATTTTAATTGTATTGTTGCTGTTGGTGGTGGAAGTGTTATCGACATGGCAAAGCTAATTATTTTTTATTCGCAGAAGGGTACAGATAAGTTTGATTCTAATGTTGGATTATTTCAATCTAAATGTCCATTAGTTGCAATTCCAACTACAGCAGGATCTGGAAGTGAGGAAACACATTTTGCTGTTGTCTACGATAAAGATATTAAGTATTCAATTGCTCACCCTTCACTTAAGCCTACATTGAAAATTTTGATTCCAGAGTTAGCATTTAATTGTCCAACTGATCAAAAACTTACATCTGCATTAGATGCTTTTTGTCAATCAATAGAAAGTTTTTGGAGTAAAAATTCAAGTAGTGTGTCCAAAAATTATTCTAGAAAAGCAATATTAATTTTCATGGAAAATCTTGAAAAAGCTTTAGTAAATAATGATTTTGATGCTTTCAAAAAAGTAGTAAAAGCATCTAATTATGCAGGTAAGGCAATCAATATTTCAAAAACAACAGGATGCCATGCTCTATCATATTTTTTTACAACTAAGTTTAACATTCCTCATGGTAAATCTGTAGCAATGCTAATGCCATACGTCTTTGACTATCACTATAAAAATATGCCAGAATCAGATATTATGAACGAATTAACTGGTTTATTGAATTTTGAAACAACAGATTATTTTTTAGAGTTCAATAAATATTTTAAAAATTTAGGTTTAGTTGTAAAATTTGAGGATTTTGGAATTAACATAAAATCAATAATCGATGATTTAATAAAGAATGTAAATAGAGAAAGATTAAAAAACAATCCAATAGAAATTAATATTAAAAAATTATTTAAAATATGAGAAAAAAAGTATACTGTGCCATGAGTGCTGACCTAATTCACTTAGGTCATTTAAATATTATCTCAGAAGCTGCCAAACTTGGTGATTTGACAGTTGGTGTTCTTACAGACGAAGCTGTTGCCTCATATAAAAGGCTACCTACATTAAACTTCGAAAATCGAAGTAAAACTGTTGCTGCTATCAAAGGAGTTGTTGATGTAATTCCGCAACATACGCTTGATTACACCGATAATTTAAACCTAGTTAAACCAGATTTTGTTGTTCATGGGGATGATTGGAAAACTGGTGTACAGTCAGAAGTTAGAAAAAAAGTTTTAGAGGTTATAAATCAATGGGGAGGTAAGCTAATTGAACCAAACTACACTGGAGGGATATCATCAACTATGATTAATGACCACCTTAAAAGTGTTGGAACAACCCCAAATATTAGATTAAGTAGATTACGTAGATTAATTGATTCAAAAAAAATTGTGAGAATATTAGAATCTCACAGTGGTTTGACAGGTCTTATAATTGAAAGCACATTTATTGATAATAACGGGGTTAAAGAGGAATTTGATGGAATGTGGTCAAGCTCTCTTACCGATTCAACATCTAAAGGGAAGCCAGATATTGAGCAAGTTGATCTAACAACCAGGCTTCATTGTATAAATGATATGCTTGAATGTACAACTAAACCAATGATTTATGACGGAGATACAGGCGGAAAGCCTGAACATTTTCAATATACAGTGAGAACTTTAGAAAGGCTTGGAGTTTCAGCGATTATTATTGAAGATAAAACTGGTTTAAAAAAGAATTCTCTTTTTGGAACTTCTGTTCCTCAAAAAAGAGAAACGATAGAGGATTTTACTCATAAAATTAGAACAGGAAAAAATGCACAGATTACAGATGATTTTATGATTATTGCTAGAATTGAAAGTTTTATACTTGATGATACTCTTAAGGATGCTATAACACGAGCAAAAGCATATGTAAAGTCTGGTGCCGACGGAGTAATGATTCACTCTAGAAATAAATCGGGTGATGATATTAAATCGTTTTGTTTAGAATTTAGAAAAATAAATCAGAGGACTCCAATAGTAGTTGTACCCAGCTCTTACAATCACGTAAAAGAATCAGAATTAATTTCTTGGGGTGCAAACATAGTAATATATGCAAATCATTTGCTTAGATCTTCTTTCCCTAAAATGCAATCAGTTGCGAAAAAAATACTAAAAAACAAAAGAACTTTAGAAGCTAATGATGATTGCATGTCAATTAAAGAAATTTTAGAACTAATTCCAGGAACAAAATAATATGATAAATCCAAAACTCTTTTACGATGAATTGTTAAATGCGGGAATTGATTTTTACACAGGTGTGCCAGATTCTCTACTCAAGGATATATGTGCTTACATAACTGACATTGTACCAAAGGAAAAGAATATAATTGCCGCAAATGAAGGCGGTGCTGTTGGGTTAGCCATGGGATATTCAATGGCCACATCAAAAATACCATTGGTCTATATGCAAAATTCAGGTTTTGGAAATGTTATAAATCCACTACTATCACTAGCTGATACTAAGGTTTATGGAATTCCAATGCTATTATTAGTTGGTTGGAGAGGTGAACCAAATGTAAAGGATGAACCACAACATGTAAAGCAAGGTGAGGTCAGCGAAAAATTATTACAAACACTAGATTTACCCTATTCAATTATATCAAGTAAAACCAAAAATATATCGAAATTGATAAATGATGCTGTTTATGAAATGAAGAGAAAGCAATCTCCTTTTGTGATTTTGGTAAGAAAGGGAACATTTACTAAGTACAAACTAAAAAATGAATTAGTAACACATTTTGATTTAAATAGAGAAGATGCAATAAAAGAAATAATTAAAAAACTTAAAAAAAATGATATTGTCGTATCAACAACTGGAAAAACATCAAGAGAGGTTTTTGAATACCGTGTAGAAATTAATGATACTCACGAAAAAGATTTTTTAACTGTTGGCGGCATGGGTCATGCAAATCAAATTGCACTTGGCATTGCAATTGCCAAACCAAATCGAAATGTATACTGTTTAGATGGTGATGGTGCTGTTTTAATGCATGCTGGATCAATGGGTATAGTTGGTGATCTTGCTCCAAAAAATTTGAAGCATATTGTTATCAATAATGGAGCTCATGACTCTGTTGGAGGACAACCAACAATTGGTTTTAAAATTGACTTTGCAAGTATTGCAAAAGGATTTAATTATACTAATACTTTTTTAATACAAAATATAAGTGAATTTGATAAAGTTTTTGAAAAATTTAGAGATTCACTAGGACCAAGTTTTTTAGAAATCACAGTTAACAAAGGTGCGAGAGAAAACTTAGGTAGACCAACTATATCTCCAAAGAATAATAAGCAATCATTTGAACTTTTTTTAGGAAAATAATATAGCTATTAATAAAAAATTATAAAAATTCATGCGATATCCAAGCTTCTTTCTTGATTCAAAAAAAATCAGATCAATTAGAAAAAATGCTCAAAAAAGTTATGTTAATGATGAATTAACTGCTTTCTTTCTAATAAGACCTTGGTCTATATATATATCTATTTTTATAAAAAAACATACTACAATATCAGCTAATTCTATCACATTAATAATGATGATATTTTCATTTATTTTTCCATTATTTGTTTTTTTAACTGAAAATATTAAAAATCTGTTAATATTAACTCCAACATTGTTTTATATCTTATATTCATTGGATATGATTGATGGAGAAGTGGCAAGACTTAGAAATAAAACTTCGCCTCTTGGAGAGTATTATGATGCTTCACTTTGGTTTAGCTTACCAATTCTTTTTTCAATTTATATATATAAATTATGTTTTTTTCTAGATCTACCAACTATTCTATTTGCTTTTGCTTTAGTTACAATATCTATTGAAGTATTTTTACTTGTTTCTCAATCATTATTTTCATCTAATAGATCTGTTTTAAATTTTCTTCAAAATGACAAAAGTTTGAAAGGAAAAATAATTTTAATAATTAAATTTTTGTTGAGTAAACAAAATATTTATATAATTTATCCAATCCTCTATTTTACACTTTTTAATAAAGACTCGAGTTATTCTCTCTATTTTTTTTCCCTATTACTTTTAGTTTATAATATGTATTCAATAATTAAATTTTATAAAATTAAAAATTCCATCCGTTGATTTTATCGAATATCTCTAGAAACATTTTAAATCAAATAATTTCTTTTGGAACAAGATCTGTTTCAGAAATTATAATTATTGTATTGATTGCAAGATTTGCAAATGTTGAAAACCTTGGATTATACTCATTTGCAATCTCATTTAGTCTAATAGCTAGACTCATATTGGATATGGGAATTGGAATGTATTTAGTTAGAGAAATTTCAAAACACAAAGAAAAAGTAAAGAAATATGTAGGAAATACATTATCCATTTTTCTTTTGCTATCACCTTTGGTATATATTTTTTCAGCACTTATAATTTACTATACAGTCGATGATAATACCAAAATATTAGCAGTGTTATTGACTTTGTCTGGTTTTATTCTAGTATCATTTGCATCTATTTTTCATAGCGTTTTTTTAGCTTACTCCAAACTTGAATTCCAGTCTTATAGTATAATAGCTCAAGAATTTATATTTATTACTAGTTCATGTATAATTTTGATATATAATTTTGAATTTTATTTTCTTTTTTACGCATATGCTTTTGCTAGGTCAATTTCTTTATTGATATCTGTTTTTCTATATAATAGTTATATAGAAAATTTAAGCTTGAGTTTTGATTATTTTTTTATAAAAAAAATTTTAAAAGAGTGTATGCCTTTTTTTTTAAACTTTATATTAACTGCTATTTATGCAAGAGGCGTAATTGTATTTATTTCTTATTATTTAGGAGACTACAGTACAGGATTATTTGAAGTAGCTTTTTTAATATCCATGAAGGGAGTTATTTGCATACAAATAATTAGTAAATCTATTTTCCCAAAACTTTCAGAGATGCATAAAATTGGAAATAAAATTGTATTTAGTTCTCTAACAAAAAATATTTTAAAAGTTTCATATTCCATATCCTTTATTCTTTTTGTTTTAATTTTCTTTGGCTGCGAAATTTTAATTGAGATTTTTTTTGATTATGATTCTTATTCTCAATCTATTGACTTAGTAAAGGTTCTTTGTTTTGCATTATTTTTTAAAATTTTTGCATCTGTTATTACTGATTTATTAACTAGCTCCTTTAAACAAGAATTAAGAACGAAAGCCGTAGCCTTTGGAACATTTACCAGTATAGTAAGTCTATTTTTACTAGTTCCTAGCTTTGATTTGATCGGTGCAGCATATTCTGTTGTTCTTACAGAATTAGTTATACTTTTTTTCTCAATAAAATATTCCGATTTATTCATAAAAAAATTATCAATAAAATTAATTTTAATTAATGCTATTATTATTCTGATTGTTTTATCTATTATTAATTTTATTAATATCCCGTATACTGCTATTATAATAGTTAGCTTAATAATATTTAGTATTATTTCTTATGCGTCAAATTCCCTCAATTTTAGGGATTTAATTAATATTAAAAATGAAATTTAGAGCTTATATTTTTGGCCTCTACCTCATAATGTTTCCATTTTATATTTTTCCATCTGGGGGGCCCCAGCTGGCAGATTTTATTGGTTTAGTATTAATTTTATTTTCTTTAAAACAAATAAACAGCTACATATTTAAATACAAATTCTTTTATATATTATTTTTATTTATAATATACTCGTTAATTATAAATCTGATTTGGTCTCTAATTTTAGAGGATTTGAGTTTATTAAAGTCATCAATGAATTACCTGTATTGTTTATTACTTACAATAAGTGTATTTTTTTGTTTTAAAAATCAGCAATTTTCAAAAATTACTTTAAGATTTATACTAATATCTTTTTTAATTCAATTTGTTTTAATTCCATTTACACCAAGAGAATGGGGATTTAGAACGGTTCTTTTCTTTAATAATCCAAATCAATTAGCTCTATGGAGTGTAAATTTATTAGTTATAATATTTGTAATAACATCAAATCTAAAGTTGAAATCAATTACAAAGAATTTCTTATATATTATACCTACTTTTTTTGCAATTCTTTCTATTTCTAAGGCAGTATTGGTAAGTTTATTTTTCTTTTGGGTTTTTTTTATTCTCAACAAGGGATTCACTTTTAAAAATATTTTTATTGTTTCAATATTATCCGTTATTTTATTTACAAACCAAGAAAAGATTAGTAATATACAAGCGATTAGTAATGCATTAAATAGAATTGAGACTGATAATTTAGAAGATGATTCTTGGGAGGGAAGAGGCTTCGATAGAATAGCTAATCATAAAAATTATTTATTTTTTGGTGCAGGAGAAGGGTTAAATAATAGATTTAAAGCCTCATACAAAGGTGAGATTCATTCTACCTTTTTTAATATTTTTTTCTCATATGGACTAGTTGGTTCTATATTATTTTTACTTGCATTTTTTTATATTATTGGCAAGAATAATCAAAGAGAAAAAGTAATAATTTTTCTTACTTTATTTATTTTTTCATTAGGACATATGACTTTAAGAATTCCATTATTCTGGATAGCAGTAACTAGTATTTATTTTTACCAAATTAAAAACTCAAGAATCAATATATGTGCGGAATAAATGGAATAATAAAAAATGGAAATTTCAGTTTAAAAAAGGAACTCAAGATTATGAATGATTTAATTATCCATAGGGGTCCTGATGATGAGGGCTTATTTACTGAAAAAAATAATGACTTTTCATTATCGATGGGGATGAGAAGATTATCAATAATTGATCTTGAAAATGGATCTCAGCCATTTTATTCTGAGGATAAAAAAGTTGTTATTGTATTTAATGGTGAAATTTATAATTACAATAAATTGAAAACTAAACTATTAAGTAAAGATGTTAATTTTGAATCAAACTCTGATACTGAAGTTATATTACGATTATATTTAAAGTATGGAGTAGAATCTTTCTCATATTTAGATGGCATGTATGCGTTTTCTATTTACGACAAAAGAGTGAATAAAATATTCATAGCTAGAGATTTTTTTGGTGAAAAGCCACTTTATTACAAAAAATCAAATAATGAGTTAATATGGGCCTCTGAGTTAAAATCAATAGTATCTCAATTAAAAAACAAACCACATATATGTGAGAGATCACTAGAATTATTTTTCTCATTAACATACATACCTGCACCTTATACAATTTATAAAAATATTCACAAGCTAGAACCTAATTGTTTTATTGATTATTCATTAGATGACGATAGCTTCAATATTAAAAAAATTCAAAGAAAACATACTTACTCAAAATATAAACAATCATTTTCCAGTGCAAAAATTAAAATAAGAGATTTAGTCGAGGAAAGTGTTATGAGTAGATCAATTTCTGATGTTCCTTTAGGGACTTTTCTTTCAGGTGGCGTTGATTCATCAATTGTTAGTTATTGTTTAGCAAAAAATACATCAAAGAAAATAGATACATTTTCCATAGGATTTGAAACTAAAAAATTTGATGAATCAGAAAAATCAAAAATTGTTTCAAAATTAATCAATAGTAATCATCATGAATATATTATTAATGAGAAAAGCCTGTATTCAAATTTGGATAAAATTTTAAATAATTTTGATGAGCCTTTTGCTGACTCGTCAGCTCTCCCAACTTTTTTGGTATCTAAATTAGCAAGTAATAATGTAAAGGTTGCACTAACAGGCGACGGAGGTGATGAAGTTTTTGGAGGGTACAATAAGTATTATATAGCTAATATTAATCGTTTTTATTGCAATTTGATTCCAAGAAAAATACATAATCTAATAAAGGGGTTGGCTAATAATATGTTAAAAACAAGTATCGATGACCGCGGATATAAATATAAAATTAAAAAAACATTGAGTTCTATCGATTATGAAAATAATTTTTATTGGAATATGATTTCACTCGGATTTAATAGAAATCAGATTTCTGAAATTTTGAAAAACTACTCAGGCAAAACCTTTGATTATTATAAAAATGATTTGGGTTTAAATGATATGAACTCATTAAATAGCTTAAGAAAAATTGACAAAACTATAAGTTTGGAAGGAGACATGCTTGTAAAAGTTGATAGAACTAGTATGTTGAATTCACTTGAATGTAGAGCTCCTTTTTTAAATAAAAAATTGTGGGATTTTACTTTTTCACTACCTGAAAATTTTTTAATAAACAAAGGCTCAAAAAAATTTATTTTAAAAGAATCATTTAAGAATTTTTTCCCTATTAATTTTCTTGAAAAATCTAAGCAAGGATTTGGTGTGCCAGTTGGTGATTGGCTCCGTTCAATTTTAAAAGAAGAATTAATATTCTATTGTGATAAAAAATTTATTCTAAAACAGAATCTGTTCAATTATAATACTGTAAAATTATTAATTGACAGGCACATTGGTGGATTTGAAGACAATACTTTTAAAGTATGGACATTTTATTGTTTCCAAAAATGGTATAAAAAAAATTATAATTGGTAACAAAAAAAATTATTCGTACAACTACTGTTCCGGAGTCGTTGAAAATTCTTTTAAAAGGACAGTTAAAATATATTAACCAAAATGGATATGAATTAGTTGGTGTATCCAGTGATAAACCTGAGTTAATTGAAGTCTCTCAGCAAGAAGGTATTAGAGTTCAAAAAGTTAATATGACTAGGCAAATAACCCCACTGAGAGATTTTATTTCATTAATTAATATGTATAAAGTTTTAGTAAAAGAAAAACCTCAAATTGTACATACTCATACGCCAAAGGCAGGCTTAATCGGTATGATAGCGGCTTATTTTGCTAAGGTGCCAATTAGACTACATACTGTCGCTGGACTTCCATTAATGGAATCAATAGGGATTAAAAAAAGTATTTTAGTTTTTGTGGAGAAGATCACGTATTGGTGTGCTACAAAAGTCTATCCTAATTCATTTGGGCTTAAAAAATATATTATTGAAAATAAGTTTATTAATAAAAACAAAGTAAAAGTAATTGGAAATGGGAGTTCTAATGGAATTGACACCTCCTATTTTGACCCAAGTCTAGTTTCAAATAAAGATAAAAACACTCTAAGAGACTCATTAAAAATCAATAAAAATGATTTTGTATTCATATTTGTGGGTAGAGTTAATACTGATAAGGGTGTAAATGAGCTGGTTAAATCATTCGATAAATTATGTGTATTTGAAAAAAAAATTAAATTGATATTGGTAGGGTCTTATGAAAGTAAATTAGATCCACTAAGAAAAAAGACTATGGAAATTATTGATTCAAACGAAAAAATTTTGTCTGTAGGATTTCAAAATGATGTTAGACCTTATTTTGCAATAGCTAGTTGTTTAGTTTTTCCTAGTTACCGTGAAGGATTTCCAAATGTTGTTTTACAAGCTGGATCTATGGGCTTACCAGCAATTGTTTCTGATATAAACGGATGTAATGAAATCATAACAAACAATGTTAATGGATTAATAATTAAAGCGAAAAATAGTGATATGTTATTTAATACAATGAAAATAATTTGTAGTGATAATGCTATGGTGAAAAGATTAAAATTAAAAACAAGACAGATGATAATTTCAAAATATGAAAGAAAATATTTATGGGAATTAATTTTAAATGAATACAATAATTTATTAAAAAGTTTATAATTTGTAAAAATGAATAATCATGGCACTAAACTTTTTGAAAAATATTTACATACAAACAAGAAGAATTATAAAAATATTTTAAAATGAAAATTACAGAGACTGAGTTATTAGAACAACTTGAAGATATTTTTGAAAAAGATTTAGAGGAAATGAAAATTAATGATTCATTTAAGGATTATGATGAATGGGATTCGTTAACCCAATTGTCGTTATTAGCATTTTTAAATGATGACTATGACATTATTTTAAATAATAATGATTTAGATAATTTAAATACAATTTCAGATATTTTTAACTTAATTAATAATTCTTAAATATGGCATTTCTTTCTTTTGATAATGTAGGAATTGAGGGGATTTCTGCTTGTGTCCCAAAAAATATTAAAAAAAATAAGGATTTAAAAAGCTTATTAGGAGAAGATGAACTCAATAAAGTAATTAATAGTATTGGTATTGAAGAAATGCGTTATGCAGATAAAGGAATTACTCCAGCAGATTTGTGTATTAGCTCAGCTAAAACTCTAATTGAAGACTTAAAAATAAACAAATCTGACATTGATTTAGTTTTATTTTTATCACAGAACGGAGATTTTAAAATTCCTGCTACCTCACCCTCAATTCAGCATAAACTAGGTTTGCCAAAAACTACTGCATGTATTGATTTGACTCTAGCATGTTCTGGCTATGTGTATGCATTATCTACTGCTTATGCTTATGTAAGTCAACCAACTATAAACAAAGTGCTTTTATTGGTAGGTGAAACTTTTTCGCAAATAGTTTCGAAAAATGATAAAGTTAATTTGCCATTATATGGTGATGCAGGAACTGCCACTATAGTTTCTAAAGGAGACTATGGCAAATCTCAGTTTAATCTTTATTCGGATGGATCGGGATTTAAATCAATTCATATTCCAGCTGGAGGTGCTAGATGTCCATCATCAATTGAAACTGTCAAGGTAAGGGAAATGGAAAATGGAAATTCAAGAACCCTACATCAATTATATATGGACGGATTAGATGTGTTTAACTTCACCTTGAAAGTAGTTCCTAGTAGTGTTAAGGAAGCTTTGTTAAAAAGTAACAATAATAATGACACTATTGATTATTTCTTATTTCATCAAGCTAATAGATTTATGATTGATTTTTTTAGAAAAAAATTAAAAATTATCGATAAAAAAGTACCGATATCTCTTGATAAGTTTGGAAATGTTAGTTCAGCTACAATTCCTCTGACTTTAGTGACTAAGCTTAGAGACAAAATAAAAAATAAAAAGTTATTGTTAAGTGGTTTTGGGGCTGGACTTTCCTGGGCAACTGCCGTTCTTAATACCTCAAATTGTCAGATTTCAAAACTTAAAGAACTATAATGAAATTTCATCACATAGGTGTAGCCGTAAATTCTATTGAAAAGGCACAGTCCTTATACGAAAAGCTAGGATACAAAATGTCAAAAAAGCTAAATGATCCAATTCAAAATGTTAAACTTTGCTTTTTAAATAAAATAAATTCACCTACTATAGAATTAGTATGTCCATTAGACGATAATAGTCCAGTTGTAAATATTTTAAAAAAAAACAGTGCAACACCATATCACACATGTTATGAAGTAGATAACATTGAAAATGAAATTAAAGAATTAAAAAAGGAGCGATTCGTTCAAGTTAGTAAAATTGTCCCTGCTGTAGCGTTTGACAATCGTTTAGTATGTTTTCTTTATAATAAAAATATAGGTTTAATAGAATTATTGAATAAATAAAAATGGAATATTACGTATACAGAAATTTTACAGTAGAAAATTTGTTCAAGAATATAGATGCTAAATTTAGTGGTTACGGAGATTTTTCTTTTATACCTAAAAATTGTAATACTTATATATGGTTTTATCTTCCTTCAATTAATATGAATTATGAAAAATTGAGTCAAGAACTTTTAGATTTTAAGACACGTTTTCAATATTTTATTAGTAAAATTCCGAAAGAAAAAACAATCATAGCTTTTACAGCAGAAACTCTTTTTTCATTTAAACCGATGAATTCTTCACATGATTTATTCATTGCTTTAAGTGATTATAATAAATCACTTATAGATATTGCTAATAGTAGACCAAATTCTAAAGTTATAGATTTTAAAGAATTTACATATATGATAGGAACTGATGTTTTTAATTGGAGATACTATTACATCTCTCAATCATTAATTAATCCTAAATACAACAAAAAGTTTATTTCATGGTTTGATTTAAAGTTAAATGCAATTAGAAGTAAGCGAAAAAAATGCCTGGTTTTGGATTTAGATAATACTCTTTGGGGAGGTATCTTAGGTGAAGATGGTATTGATGGAATAAATTTAGGAAATACATATCCTGGATTAGCATTTTATGATTTTCAAAAAGCATTATTGGAGTTATACAAAAGTGGAGTTATTTTAACTGTTTGTAGTAAAAATAACGAGGAAGATGTTATAGACTGTTTTTTAAATCACCCTTCTCAAATCATTAATAAAAATCATTTATCAACATATCGAATAAATTGGATTGATAAACCATCTAATATTAGATCAATAGCTGATGAATTAAATATTGGCTTAGATAGTTTTGTTTTTATTGATGATAATCCTGTTGAGAGAGAGAGAGTTAAGTTTGAATTGCCAATGGTCTCAGTACCAGAATTTCCAGATGAACCGTTTAAACTTCCTAGTTTTTTAAAATCTGTTCAAGAAGAATTTTTTCAAATTCATCAATTGACAAACGAAGATAAAATTAAGACTAAACAATATAAAGCAAATTCTAAAAGAAAGATTTTTAGTAAAAAGTTCGATAATATTGATGATTATCTTTCAAGTCTAGAAATGGAATTACAGGTTTTCGATTGTAACGAATTAAATATAACTAGAATATCACAAATGACTCAAAAAACAAATCAATTTAATTTAACTACCAAAAGATATAGTGAAGAGGATTTAATTAAAATCAAAAATCAAAATAGTATAATAAATTGCCTTTCAGTAAAAGATAGATTTGGCGATAATGGAATAACTGTAGCCTCAGTTATAAATATAAAAGATAAAATAGCCTATATTGACTCTTTTTTATTGTCTTGTAGGATACTTGGTAGAGGAATTGAGAACGCTTATTTATCATTCTTGTTAAACAAATTATACAAAATTGGAATAAAGAAGGTTGAGTCAAAATATATTCCAAGTAAGAGAAATATACAAACATCAGAATTTTATGATAATAATAAATTTGTATTAGTAAAAACAGAACAATCTGGTGAAAAACATTATTCAATTGAGTTAAATCGAAATTTTGAAATAAAAAAATATTTTAAATTTATCACATCATGAAAAAGAAAATACAGGAAATAATGTCAGAAATATTTGAAATTGATCTGTCTAAAATAAATGACCTAACCAGTCAAAAAAACACACCTGAATGGGATTCATTAAGTCATCTTAATTTAATTGTTGAAATAGAAGAAAGTTTTGATATTTCTTTTACACCAGAACAAATAGGATCAATGACATCTCTTGAAAAAATTTTAATTGAATTAAAAAACTAGATTATGATTAGCTTGAAAAATAAAAATATAATTATAACTGGGGCTTCATCAGGAATTGGTAAAGTATCTTCAATATTGTGCTCTAGACTAGGAGGTAGAGTATTGTTAATTGGAAGAAGAGAAGAAAAGTTGAGCGAAGTGATTTTAGAAATGGATAATTCTTCAGATCATTCATATTTAGTTGGTGATATTTCAAATCATGAGGAATTTGAATCCAATTTCAAGATAAAAGTAAAAGATTTTGGTAAAATTGACGGTGTTGTTCACTCGGCTGGTATTGAAATGACAAGACCACTTAAAATGTTAAAAGTTAAAAATCTTGATGAAGTCATGCAGCTAAATTTATTTTCACCTGTTAATATAACCCGAATTTTAACCAGCAAGAGGCTATTCAATGAAAACGGAGGTAGTATTATATTTATATCATCAATTGTTGGTTTATTAGGTCAGCCTGGCAAAGTTGGTTACAGTGCTAGTAAAGGAGCTTTGATTTCTGCATGTAAATCTTTAGCACTTGAATTAGCCTCAAAAAAAATCCGAGTTAATTCTGTATTACCAGCAATGGTAAAAACTGAAATGTCAATTAAACTTTTAGAGCAACTTACTGATGAAGCTAAGAACAGAATTGAAGCGATGCATCCATTAGGAATTGGAACCCCCAGTGATGTAGCAAATTTTATAGTTTTTTTATTATCCGATTTATCAAAATGGATTACTGGTTCCTCAATGATTGTAGATGGAGGGTATTCATCTTCATGAAATTAATTATATGAAAAATTTAATTTTAATTGGTGCAGGAGCTTGGGCTTTAGAAGTTTGGTCTTGGATTAAAGAAGCTAGAGGATACAATGAAGAGTTTAAATTCAAAGGATTTATTTCAAATAACTTAAAGGAAATTGATGATAAGAAATACTGTGATAAAAAAATAATTGATACTATTGATAAATATGAAATCAAAGTTGATGATGTTTTTGTTTGTGCTATTGGGAATGTTGCTGTAAAAAAAAGAATAACATCTGACTTTGAGAAAAAGGGAGCTGTTTTTATTAATTTGATTCACAATTCAGTAATTTTTTTTAAAGGAGTTAACCTTGGTAAAGGAATAATTGTTTCCCCATTTTGTGTATTGAGTAATAATTGTAAAATTTCAAATCATGTTTCCATAAATCTTTCCTCAACGATAGGTCATGACACTAAAATAGGATGTTGTTCAGTGATAAGTAGTCACTGTGATTTGACTGGTTATGTTGAATTAGAAGAAGATGTTTTTTTGGGTAGTAGTGTAACAATCGCTCCATCAAAAAAAATCTGTAGTAATGTTTTTTTGGGCATTGGTTCTGTAGTTTTAAAGAATATTAGGAAAAAAGGAGTCTACCTTGGGAACCCAGCTATCAAAATTGGTTAGATGAGTTTTTTTAAATCTATTTCACTAAGAAATGATTTTAATATATACAGATTTGTTACAGATACTTTTGCTTCAAATTGTTATGTGATTGAATACAAAAAATATTACATCATTATTGATCCAGGAGAAAGATTGTCTTTAAACGTTGTTAATTGGTTTTTAAAAAATAATAAAATTCCTGATTATTGTTTATTAACTCATGAACACTTTGATCATTTAATTGGATATAAAAATTTAATCAACCAATTTAATTTAAAAACTTACTGTTCAGATGAGACTAAAAATGCAATTAAAAATTCATCAAAGAATTTATCATTTTATCATAACATACCTTTTGAATATAATATCAGTAACCGCATTGACATAATTCCTGATTTTATAAAAGTTTTAAAAACACCAGGCCATTCAAAAGGATCTCTTAGTTTTTTAATAGAAAATTGTCTTTTCTCTGGAGATACAATTTTAGAAAATAAACAACATATGACTTCAAAGTTGCCTGGTGGTAATAAAAATGATTTAAAAGAAAGTGTTATTTTAATAAATGAAATAAGTAAATCTTTTAAATTGTATATTTTCCCAGGCCATGGTGATATTTTTGAATACAAAAAACTAAATTTTATATAATGATACCATTATCAATACCAAATATTTATGGAAATGAATGGAAATACGTAAAAGATTGCCTTGATACTGGATGGATTTCATCCGCTGGTGACTATGTAAATAAATTTGAACAATCTATTGCTAAATATACTGGTTCTAAATATGCCATAGCATGCATGAATGGTACATCTGGATTACAAGTTTCACTAAATCTTTTGGGAGTTAATTCTAATGATATAGTAATAGCACCAAATTTAACTTTTGTAGCAACACTAAATGCTATCTCATATGTTGGTGCTAAAATATATTTAATTGATGTTTGTGAAGATACTTGGCAGATTGATGTTGATATTCTTGAAGATTGGTTGATAAAAAATACTTTTACTGAATTTATAAATAATAAGCCAATCACAAGAGAAAAAATAACTGGAAAAAAGATTGGTGCAATTATGCCTGTTTACGTCTTGGGAGGATTCATGAATATTGATAAACTTCTTGAGATAAGTAAAAAATATGGCATCCCAATTATTGAAGATAGTACTGAAGCTCTTGGTAGTTTTCAGAGTGGTAAACATGCCGGAACTTTTGGTTTAACAGGTGTACTCAGCTTCAACGGTAATAAAATAATATCAACAGGAGGTGGAGGAATGATATTAACTGATGATAAAAAAATTGCTGAAAGAACAAAACATATTACAACCACTGCTAAAACTGATCCGTTAGATTATTTTCATGATGAAGTAGGGTATAATTATAGATTAGTAAATGTTTTAGCAGCTATTGGGTTAGCTCAAATGGAAAATTTTAGTAATATTTTGAATAGAAAAAAAGAAATTGATTTTCATTATAGAAAAGAACTTCAATCAATTTCTGATATTAAATTTCAAGAAAAACAAAAAAATACAGACCCAAATTGCTGGTTATTTACTTTTAGAACTAAATATATGAGACCTCTTTTAAATTATTTAAACGAAAATAAAATACAAAGTAGACCTTTTTGGACACCAATGAATAATCTTCCAATGTATAAAGAATGTATGTATATAAACAAAAATGATGTTTCAAATAAAATATTTAAAGAATGTATTAGCATACCATCTTCTTCGAATCTCACAACATCTCAGCAAAAACAAGTTATTTCCACAATAAAAAAATTTTACAAACAATGATTTTCCCTGATATTTCAAAATTTATTAAAAAGCATATAACTAAAAGAGAAAAAAGTTTTTTTTATAATGATTTAATTAAAAACAAAGATAAATTAACGAAAGAAATTAAAGGAAAATCTATATTAGTGATTGGAGGAGCGGGGACAATTGGATCTTCATTTATAAAAGCTGCACTTAGGTATTACCCAAAAAAATTAGTGGTAGTTGACAATGATGAAAATGGTCTTACTGAGCTCACAAGGACTTTGAGAAGTAATAGTAATATTGAAGTTCCTGAATTATACTTAACCTATCCAATGTCATTTAGTTCAAATGTTTTTTATAAAATGTTATATAAAAACAAAAAATTTGATATTGTTGCAAATTTTGCTGCTCATAAACATGTTAGGAGTGAAAAGGACTCATTTTCTATTGAATCAATGATTAGAAATAATGTATTAGATGCTAAACTTTTCCTAGATTATTTACTTGAAAATAAACCATCACACTTTTTTTGTGTATCAACTGATAAAGCTGCAAATCCAGTGAACGTAATGGGGGCTTCAAAAAAATTGATGGAAAATGTAATTATGTCTTATTCCTCATTTTTTAAAATTACAACTGCGAGATTTGCTAATGTTGCTTTCTCCAATGGTTCACTTCTATATGGATATATTCAAAGACTCATGCAAAGACAACCTATTTCTTGTCCATCAGACGTAAAAAGATTTTTCGTCTCACCTGAAGAGAGTGGAGAGATTTGTTTGTTAACGTGTATTTTAGGAAAGAGTGGGGATATATTTTTTCCTAAATTATATGTTGAAGATTTGATAAATTTTAAAACTATAACAGAAAATTTTTTCAAGTATTTGGATAAAAAAATTATTATTTGTAAAAGTGAACAGGAAGCTAAACTGCTTTCTAAAAATATTTCACATAATGATCCATATCCTGTTTATTTTTTTAAAACAGAAACCTCTGGTGAAAAGCTCTATGAAGAGTTTTACACTGATAAAGATAAAACGGATATGATTAGCTACAATTCCATTGGAATTGTTACTAACACAATTAAACCATCCTTTCAAGAAATTAACTCAATAATTGAAGAATTAAATAATCTTTTTAAAAAAAATGATTATTCTAAGGCTGATATCATTAAGATAATAAATAATTACTTACCTGGATTCAGTCATATTGAAACAGGCCAAAAATTAGATGATAAAATGTAACCATGTATAGATATTCCAAGAGATTTTTTGATATTCTCAGTTCATTTACAGCTATTATAATTTTACTACCATTATTTATCCCTGTAGTTTTCCTTCTAAGCATTACATCTGAAAAGGAGGTTTTTTATTTTCAAGAAAGACTAGGGTTAAAAAACAAGCCGTTTATGATTTACAAGTTTGCTACTATGTTAAAAAATAGTGCTAAAATGAAAAACGGATATATGACGATTAAAAATGACCCAAGATTAACATTTATGGGAGGATTTTTGCGAAAGTCTAAAATTAATGAGCTTCCACAGCTGATAAACATTTTAAAAGGAGATATGAGTGTGGTTGGACCTAGACCAGTTATGAAGATAAGTTTTGAGGCTTATCCTGAAAATGTTAGAAAAGTTATTTATAATATAAAACCTGGATTAACTGGCATCGGTTCTATAGTTTTTAGAGATGAAGAAGATTTAATTACTACTGAGAAAAATAGAGGAGGTGATGTTAAAATTTTTTACAGAGAAAAAATCTATCCCTTCAAGGGTAGCTTGGAATTATGGTATCAAAAAAATCAATCATTTTTAGTAGACTTGAAATTAATTTTTATCACTGCTTGGGTTGTTCTTTTTCCTCATTCAATGCTTTATGAAGATTGGTTTAATGATCTCCCAAAGAGAGATTTTTAGGATAAATTATATCTCATTTTTTTTTAATTAATTATACAGTGTTAAAGTATCGTTATATATACTTTATGATATTTAGTGCTGTTTTTACATCTTTGATGTATTCAGTCGTAAAATATTTAAATCATTTCAGTGTTTATCAAATCATTTTTTTTAGATCCCTTGGAACTTTAATTTTTAGTATTCCTTTTGTTTATTTCATGAAAGTATCTTTTGTAGGAAGAAATAATCTCTTACTAATAATGAGGGCATTTGTTGGTTTGATTTCAATGATATTTTTTTTTGAGAGTATTAAGTTTCTGGATTTAGGAATAGCAGTTTCAATTAGGTACTCCTCCCCAATCTTCGCAACATTGTTAGCCTTTTTCTTTTTGAAGGAAAAGTTCAAATTTTCAAGTTGGATAATTCTTTTCAGTGGACTTGCAGGGATATTTATTATAAAAGACTTTGTATTTGATATTAATTTAATGGGTCTATTTTATGCACTAATATCTTCAATCTTTTTAGGAGTTGTTTTTGTTATCACTTCTAAAATTGGAAATTCTGAGAATACATTTACAATTATTAATTATTTTATGATTGTATCTTTAATTTTTACAGGCTTTATATCATACAATGATTGGATAAACCCATCTATAATCGAATTGCTACTTCTTTTATTTTCAGGAATGCTTGGTTTCGTTGGACTTCTTTTTCTTACAAAGGCATTTCAAAATGAAAAAGTTAATATTATCTCTCCTATAAAATATTTGGAGGTTGTGTTTAGTGTTTTAATTGGTATTTTTTGGTTTGAAGAAACTTATACCTTGTGGGGTTTAATTGGGATTTTTTTAATTCTTACAGGACTTTTACTTAGATTTTTTCAAGATAAAATAGTTCAATAAATTAATATTAATTTCTTTTATCTGTTCAAACTTTCTTAATTACATATTGAACAATTCCCCATATAACTAAGTTATTCTCTTCCTTTACCTCAATTGGTTTGTATTTTTTATTTTCTGGTAATAAATAAAATTTCTTTACATCTTTTCTTATCCTCTTTACTGTGAAATCCCCATCTAGAAAGCAAACAGCTATTTTGCCATTTTCTGGATTTAATGATCTATCTATCACAAGTAGATCTCCATCATCTAGTCCTGCATCAATCATCGAATCGCCACTAACTCGTGCATAAAATGTAGATTCTGAATTTTTTACAAGTTCTTTATCTAAGCTTATTCTAATTTCTTTAAAATCATCAGCTGGCGAGGGAAATCCGGCTGAAATTCCTTGCTCTGTTAACCATTGACCCAGATTGTTTCCTTTTTCTGGTTTAAGAAAAGTCAATTTTTCTTTTTTCATTTTACCTTTATGATTTCATTTACTTTGCATGTATAGTTTGGACTTAATTTTTCTTGTTTCATTTTCCATCTTTTTTTCAAATCTTGAGAAGCAAGTTTTATTTTACTTTGTCCCTCTTTTTTTTGAATATAATCTATGGTTTTCATTAAATATTTATGTTTAGGATTTTCGTTTTCAAATAGGTTAAGTTGATGATTTTCGGACGAATCTAATCCTGTTACTATAGTTCCAGCTTTTTTATAATAAATTCCTTTTTTATATATTTTTTTAAGCCCCTCGATTGCATATTTACTAATTATGATATTGGAATTTGTCGAGAATGGCATAGTTATCATTATTCCATTTCTATATTGAGGTTTATTTTTTTGAAATTTATTGCTTCTTACAAATACATATATAGAATTACAGTTACTATTTTGAGATCTTAATTTTTCAGCACAGCATACAGCAAAAGTTGATATTCTTTCTTTAATTTTTTCATAATCAGTAATTGTCCCTTCGAAACTTCTTGTTGTTGCAATTGCCTTTTTTGGAGATTTAACTTCTTCTAAATCTAATACAGATTTTCCTTCTAGTTCTTTTTTTAACCTTAAACCTACTACACTCATGTTTTTTCTTACCCAATTATCTTCAAGACTTATAAAAGTGTATGCCGTATTTATTTTAATATTTTTTAATCTTTCTGCGTGTTTAAAACCTATTCCCCAAACATCTTGAATTTTCAACCATTTTAAAGCTTTGACTTTTCTTTTTTCAGAGTTTATTAAATAAACTCCTTTTGTTTGATTTGGAAACTTTTTAGCGATTCGATTAGAAACTTTTGCAAGTGCTTTTGTAGGTGCAATTCCAATACTTATGGGTATTCCTGTCCATTTGAATACCATGTCTTTTATATTTTGACAATAAGATTCTAAATCATAGTTGTCAAATCCTTCAAACTTTAAAAATGCTTCATCTATGCTGTATATTTCAATATTTGGAGTAAATTTTGAAA
>Ga0163109_10000650_pt1 | contig 27830 bp, 34 predicted proteins | sample CRUFie1St13metaG_FD_108704 | JGI IMG/M metagenome (GOLD analysis project Ga0163109, IMG submission 108704) | Marine microbial communities from the Costa Rica Dome - CRUD Field 142mm St13 metaG | ecosystem: Environmental > Aquatic > Marine > Oceanic > Photic zone | place: Costa Rica: the Eastern...
CGAGAGTATTTGAAGTACATTTGCAAGTATGATGTAGCGACTGTTTCAATGGAAGGTTTGAGATTGACTGTTAAGTTAGGTTAATCCCGAAAAGGGGGTTGCTTATATGGAGGCGTTTTTGAAAAGCGCTTTCTGTGTAAGTGATTTCATATATTATTTTAGGTTTAAATTTTTTGGCTTGGTTTTCAAACCGTGTTTAATTTGTGAAAAGGATAGGAATAAATGAACAAGTATGTGCAGAAACATGATAATGGACAAATAGATTGGTCTAAAGAGGGCTTTGAGATGTTGAATGACTTTCAGCAGGTCATGGAGAATGGTGATGCTCTGACTTGTCGATCAAGATTGAGTAATGTGCTTAAGAGTCGTGGGTTTCGTGAGGAAGTTCCTTATGAAGAATATGTTTTATCGAATGGTTTGGGTAAGGTTGTTTGGGCTTATCTGGATGATGAAGCCTTAACGGTTGTGAGAAATAGGGTGATGTACAACTTCCCTATGCACTATGAGCTTGGTTCGGATGAATTAGGTGATTTATGGGAGATGATTCGTCATGCTTGGGAAGCGGAATCTTGAATAGTACGACAAAAGACGAATCTGGGATGATGGGTTTTTGGGTACTCGTTCGCAATGTTTGGTCGGAGTCTTTGTAGATTATTTATGTGTGTGTCCTTTAAAAAAAGGAGATATGTATGAAAATCTTAGTTGCAGGGGATGTTTCATTTGATGGTGGAGATCCTAGTCAAACTTGTTTATCTGAATTAAGTTTTATTGGTAGGGATTACACCATATTCAATTTACTCAAGGGTTCGATTAATTCGGAACACATGAGTCATTTAGTTGATGCGGAAGTATCACATATTTATGGTGGTGAAATAGACGACGCGAGTAAAAGTCGGCTGGGTGGATTAGGTGTATTATTTACAACCAGCGACATAGATTACACTTTAGATGATGAAAACAAGATAGTGTCTTGTGTAGTGAATGGTGAAAGTGATTTGGTTCGTGTTGGAATTTTGCGTAATAAGTTTAAGAATCACTTATTGGCTTGTTTTATAGTTTGGGGTGAAGATTATTTAGTATTGCCTGAAGAGCAGCGTGCATTTGCCCGTAAGCTAATTGATAGTGAAGCGGATCTTGTTGTGGGGTCTTGTCCTAGAGTCTTGCCTTTTGAATTTTATCGTGGCAAGCCTATTTGCTATAGTCTGGGCAATATTTATTCGCCGAAACATCAAGTAGGCTATGTGACGATTTTAGAATTTGACGATAAGCATAGAGTAACGAGTTTTAGTCATTCACCTATAATGTGTGCAATGGATAAGACTAAAGTTTTAAACAGTGAACCAGTGAGTGAGATAGGTTTAAAAGCGTTAGAAATAGCGCAATCTTGTGTGGGTCAAGGAGAATTAGAAACGGAGACAAATCGAGGTCCGTTTATCAACCATATTGGAGCTATTCCAGGTAAGGCTTGGTGTTCACAGTTTGCGTCATATTGTTTAATAAATGCGTACAAGGAACTTGGTAAAGAAGTACCTTTTGAAAGGCAGCAGCGTGCAAAGAAACTTCATAAAGAGCTCATTGATAAAGGGGTTGGTTTTATGGTTTTGACGCCAGTTCCAGGAGATGTCTTGATCTGGGATCGTGAAGAAGAAGGTGGTGAAGCGGGTCATGTTGGGATTGTGGAATCTGTAGAAGGTGATAAGGTTGTGGTGATTGAAGGGAATCACCCACCGTCACCAGGTTCAAAAGTGGATCGTTTTACATATTCATTAAGTGATCTTGTGAAATATAGTGGTTGGGATTACACGATTAAAGATTTCCATCTTTTTGAGGGTCTTGTTCGCGTAATGAGATAATTCATATAAGTGTATGGTGCTTATATGAAAGGAAACTTATGTTGGTGCAGAAATATGAAAGTGCAAAGGATGTCCCAGATACTTTAGATGGTTTTTTTGATGGTTTTGTAGTTAAAGATTTGCTTGATAAGAATCCACATGATAATACACCTGGTCGGATTGAGTTACTTTATTCATATCCGATAGGTGGGTTGGTCCTTCATAATGAAGGATTAGTGTCTGGATATAACTTTAAATTAACGAGTGCGGAATTTGATGCGCGTGAAGGCGTTCGAATTAGGGCTGTTTATTTAGTCACAAAAAAAGTGTGATGATAGATAGCTTAATTTTATAAAGCTACTGAAACCACATTTGTGGTCATTATTCAATTTTAACGGAGGCGTGGAACTTTGAAAAGATTTTTGGTTTTATTATTACTGCTTGGTTGTGGTGAAGAACCTGTAGATGTTTATACAACAAGTTGTCCAGAAGTAGAGCTGGGTGAACATATTGGGTACTTAAGCATTGAAGGGGTCAATGATGAAATATTTGGCTACTGGGGATGTGTTGGTGAAGATTGCTCTGGTGTATATGTGAATCAATATGGGGTTCGTGTAGATACTATGGGTGAAGATGTCTTGAAAGTGTGTTGTGGTGTGAGTGATAGTCGTGTAGATGAGGTAAAAGTGGTAGTCATTAAATGACTTAATGCTAATAGATATGAGGAGTTAAATATGCTTTATGTCTATTACATCAAAAGAAAACGGTCGTCGTATCTGGTCTAAAAAATTTTTAGAACTTTATAGTGGTTTAAATATTGAGGAGCGCTATAAGTATTTAGTGATGGGATTAGAAGAAGCAGGTTTTAAAAAGGTGGAATATATTCCAACAACACCTTTGAATCGTGTGACTGATTTAAAACTAGAATCTGTTCAAGTTCGATTATATTTAGTAGAACTAAATAAAGATCATGTGATTTGCTATCGCGTAGGGTTGATTGATTATTTTGACCATGAAGATACGGATACAATTTTTGAATTGAGTTTGAATATGATATGGGATGATATTAGGAGATCTTGGAAACTTAAGCGGACAAAAATTTTGTAGCTGTTTTATACCTCAACTTTAGTAGCTCAAATATTTTTTTTTATTTTTGTAGGGGACCGCTATGGCTATGTCAGAATCAATGAAGAACGCATTAGAATGGGGATTCAAGATATTATCAGTAATCATTATTCCCATATTGGTTTATGTTTTTAGTATGAGTACGCAGCAGAAGTTGATGGAACAAACCATTGAAATGCAGCAAGAGAAGATAGTTCGTATTGAAGGCAAGATCGAAAAGATAGAAGGCGATCTAAATCAAGTGCAGTTAAATAGCCAAGAGTTAAGACAAATGCGCCAGGATTTGAATGAACAAAATGCGATGATGAGAGAAGTTTATCAATGGGTATTAAGGCAACAAGGTGCATCTAGTGGTAATCCAAGATGAAAAAGATACTCTTATTAATTTTTTTAGTGTTTAGCTTGCTTTTAGTGGTGAGTTTTTCATCTAAAAAAATAATTGATTCTCCTAAAATTGTGCTTAAAGAAGATGGTGTCGTGGTAGAACATAATGTCATCACGGAACAGACTCAACTAATTCAAGGTTTACGAGATGAAGTTGACGAGTTATATGACACGACTTATAAACTCAACCGTCTGTTACTCAAAAAACCACATCAAGGAGATCAAGATGTCAGACACACAAGCACAGAATCAAGAGCCACAAGAAGTCGGGACACTCACCGAAGAGGAAATGGCTACCATCTCACAACTTCGTCAAAACGCTAATCAGCTTTTAAACCAGCTGGGTCAATTAGAACTTCGTAAGACCCGTTTGGCTTTTCAGATTGAGCGCAATGAATCAGAGGCACAGCAAGTTGTAGCTGCAGCAAGAGAGCGTTTAGAGATTCCAGAAAACGCACCTTGGCAGATTCAAGAGGATGGCAAAGTTGTAGCTATCCTCAATCAGTCATCTGATGAAGCAGGCGTGGCAGCGGACGACGGTAGCGACTGATAATTCCTTTATAATCGCCCAATAAGTAAAAAGCGCTTATCTGGGAGATTATTATGGCACAACATGGTTGGTACGATAGTAGAAGCCCTTGGCCAGTACCACCAAGGAATACTAATGCGATTTCACCTTTCGCTAAGGGTGAAATTGATGTCCACTGGGATAATCCATCACTCTTACATGGTAATGAAGGTTGGATCATTCGTGGTGTGAACATATATAGATCAGGTAATTCAGATCGTGGTCCCTATCGTCGTGTTAATATAACACCAATTGGTGGAACGATTTACCGAGACCGTATTGATACTTTTGCGGTTAATGATGAAGTCATTACAGATGACAAATGGATTTCAAAAGGCAATCAAGGTGAAGACCCTTATAGATTCCAGGTAGAATATCCTATTGCTAGACAAAATAGTATCAACGACCCTGCAGATTCACCTCGAGATGTGATCGTAATGATTAATGGCGTGATTGTCCCTACAAGTCGAGTGTTAGGTGAATTTGGTGAGATCACTTTGTTTTATACTGGTAGACCCCAACCAGATGCGATCACTTTAACGGAATCTAGCTTACCACCAACAATAGATGACAATGCGGTTATTACAGTTAGCTACATTGGTTATGATCCTGAAAGTAGGTTAAGAGTTGGTGTAGACAAAAGAGACTTTTATCGAATCACAACAGTTGCGGAAGACCCAAGAACAGGTCAACTACATGAAACACCTTTAGAACACTGTAAGCCTTTTTCAGACAGGGAACTTGAAAAGGTTGATTATATGTGGAGAGAAGGAATTAGGCGAAACAACTGGATACTTGAACAAGGTGGTGAACGAGTTAAGTTGTTTACTCGTAGAGTTGTTGGGATTCCTTGTTATTGTACGGGATTTAACAAAGAAACAATTAAGTATGCCAAGCAGCCAGATAGTCTTTGTAAGATTTGTTTTGGTACAGGCATTAAGGGTGGCTATGACGGACCTTATGATATTATAGTGGGACCGAATGATAGTGAGCGAAGAATAACTCAGGAAGATCGTGGTAGACGCAAAGAACATTCTTATGATGTGTGGTTAGGACCAAGTCCTATTGTAAGCCAGAAAGATTTTATCGTTAAGCCTAATAATGAGCGTTTTTCATGTGGTGCTGTGAATATGCCATCTAACAGGGGAAATGTTTTACAACAGATGTTTACCATAGCGTATTTGGATAGTGGAGATATTCGTTATCAATTCCCAATTGAAGGTGTGCCCGCATCTTGGCCTGAAACTCGTTATGGCTATTGGCCTCAAAGAGATACTTATACCGCTCGTGGTGATGCGCTTTATCCAGTAACGCCAGATAGTGCTTATCCAATGATTTCGGATAAGAAGACCGTATCAGATAGTCTTGAAAAGCGTGGTCGAACGGCAACTTGGGAAAACCAAAATTATTAATAGTTCGTTTATGTCTACCAATAATTGTCACATAAACCTTTAAATGGAGAGCGATTATGAGAAAATCCGCCACAGAAATTTTAAGAAGTCTTGAACAAAGAGTTGCGCGCCTTGAAAAGAAATCTTTTGGGGAGCCTGGTTCTTTTGAAGCTGACTTATTGTTAGCACAAGATATTTACAAATACCTTAAAAAGAACAGATTAAAAACTACTGACCTTTTGAAAGACACTGAATTAGTTGATCTTGATCTTTTCTTGATTGGTAATCGTAAGATGCTTCCAATTATTAATGATTGGGAAAAAAGAAATTTAGCAGTAAGTCATTCAGGATCAACTACTAGAACTCATGCTGGATTTAATTATGAGGAAGATTTTGATGTGACATTCTTAACCCATAAGGGTGCTAAATATGTTTATCAGTTAATCCGTGATAGCCTTGTTTAAGAAGATAGGATACTCTAAACATGAGAAAATTAGCTTCGGAAATAATACGCGACCTTGAGGTGAGAATTGCTAGGCTCGAAAGACAAGCATCAAGAACTAAAAAGGCAGATTTTGACCCAGAAAGTGATAGATATACAACTGCTTATGAAGATGAACTTCAAACATTAGATATTTTTCAATCTGTAATTAAAGGTCGTCCCCAAAATACAGATTTAAAAGTATTTTTAAAATGCTTATCTTTAAATCGCGCACATAATCTTGCCTTAAAGTTGTCTAGGACTTTAAAGGTGAATAACTGGGAGTCTGATAAGAACATACTCAAAATAGCATTAATGATGAAATTGAAGCGTGGTCTTCAGGGTTTAGGTCGTGTTTTCACAATGTATGCCCTTAAAAATAAATCTAGGCTACTTTTAAAAGCACTTAAAAGTGCTGGGTTACTTGCTAAATCGTTTGACTTAAATAATATCCTTGAATTTTCACAACTACTTTTGCCAGATGGCTTAGAAACCATTAAAGAAAAATGGGATATTAGTTGGGAAGAATTGAAAGAAATAGAGTCCTTCGAAGAAGATATGAAAAGGTATATACGCAGTGAAGCGGATGGTGATCTTGTTATCGACACGGGTGTAAACTTTGATCTTTATGCTGAATGGATTACTGAAAGGTTCATCCTCGAGCTTGATGATTATCTTGATTCAGCTGAAAATGACAAAAGCAATCCACTATTCTGGTTCTTTTATGATGTAATACATAGTATAGAGATTAGGGGTGACATAGAAGACCCTATGGTCTCTATTCATGGCGTAAGTAAAACAAAATTACTTGGGTCCTATCATTCTAAATTTAATGATATTGAAGATGTTGATTACTGGGATAGTTGGTATGGACCATAAGGTTCACTTCTTTCCAAAGCGACCATTGATAGAGTCTCTTAAATTATAGCGTGGGGATTTAGGTGCAATCCTTTTAGAATCTGATCCACCACGACCAGTATATCGACCACCAGTAGCAAAAGTTTTCCCACCTGCCATTGGGTGTCTAAAAGACCCTGATCCACCTTTTGCAAAGTATCTGGACTTGCCAACATTGTTAGCGGCTAGCCATGCCATACGGATAAGTGCGTCTGACATATCGTCATGTTTACCCTTTGTTTGAGGTGCTTCAACTGTGATGAGATGTTTCCCATGTACTGTTTGCTGTAGTTCTAAGAGCTCCGCAATGTAAGGTTCATGTCCTTGCGTTTCATAGTTCTTACGATTGTATAGTTTAATCTTTTGATCCCACATCATATCTTTAAAGTTTTGATACATTTGGGATGAAAGTTGTTTAGTCATATTGTGTGATAGAAGTTGTTTTAAACCACGCTTTTCGAGTGCTTGTTGGAATGGAATACCAGCCCATTGGTCAAACATACCTTCTGAAATGTAAAACTTTTTAGTGAATTCATGCACCCAATCCGCAACATCATCAAACTCTAATCGTTCTTTATCTTGATAGATGCCTTCCCCAGCTTTAATTTGAGCTACTAAATCTACAACAATGATTTCGTCTTCTAAATGACCAATTGCAATTGCAGTGCCGTCACCAACAAGACCTAAGTCTATTCCCATAAAATGAGGTTTTCTTGCGGGTGCTGAATTTTTCTTACTTAAACTAGGGTCTACACAGGCAAGCAAGTCATTTTCATCTGTTATCCAACCACGCGTTCTATCTGTAAATTCACCACCATACTCTGTGAAGAAAACAGCGGCATTTTTCAAGTAGTGTTTTTCGAACTCTTGTGCAGGTACTGTGGGATTGACTTCCCAGGTTGGAGCTTGAACCGCTAATATATTATCCCCAGCAGCCCCACCGCCCATACCAATCATAAATAGATTGTAGAATAATCCTTGCTTACCTAATGGTGAGGAAATCAAAATAACTCGACCTTCTACTTCACCAATAGGAATTGTGGGATTCTCTGGGTCTTTAGCGGAATAAGCAGAAGTTGAAGGTACAACCGCATTATATACTTCTTCTGCACCTGATTGACCAGTTTCAGTAAAGTGTGCAACCTCGTCAAGAATAACGCAAATATTACCCGCACCACGAAGACCTTTAGCAACACAAGACCTAAAAGTGACTTTGAGTGTTGCTTTAGCGGAAGGGTCTTCAATGTATCGACCATATTTTTCTACATCTGCAGGCGTTTGAAAGCGTGCATAAGATAAAGTATTGTTAGCAGTATATGGACCAAAAAAAGCGCAATTGCGATAATGACCTGATACTTCTTGATACAACAGACCCGCTTGATCTTTATCTGTAGCCACGGAAATGATCTGGATATTATTACTTGCGGGTAGACCATAGTATTTTTGTGGGTTATCTTTTTTAATAAGTTTGTAAGTTTCATAGGCCGCAATACAGGCAGATATTGTTGTGTTATGGTTTGTAAACCCATTTCCTATGAACATAGCACCATTAGGTACATTAAGATCAAAGACATGAGCTTGTTTAGTTTGTGTTTTAATGATTGGGTCAAAAAAGTAATCATAATCTATGAGCTGGTTAAGTTGTACTTTTGTTGTTTCACTTAAACAGTATTGTTCCGCAATCTTTTTGATTTTCCAATAAGGTGTGTACTTGGTTGTTTTTTCAAGTTTGTGTCTTAAGTCAGGATAGATTTTCTTTAAGCGCTCAGCATATTCATAAAAGAAAGGCACACCTTCATTTGAACCACGATAAGAAACGCTCGACATTACATCTTTAAGGCATTGTTTTTTGCGATCTGATATGAACCCTATATGTTGAACAAAAATCCTCTTAGACTTTGATCCTTTAAGTCTTACACGGTATTCAACCCCATTTTCTCTTTTGCTCTTAGATAAGTTTGATGTAATGCCTATATTCAAGAGTAAGAGTTGAACTTGTCTTGATAGTTCATAAGAAGCGGAAGATAAACTTATAGCGGTTCCTGATGCACAACCATCAGTTTCAAATAATCCCCTTAAGAAAGCACATACCACACTTTTAGGTGATTGCATGATTGAATGTGGTACTTGTTTTGTTTTAGTCGTACACTCAATTGTCCACCCTAAATTATCAAAGAACTTTCTAATCTTAGTGCCATGTGCCGAAACACGACCAACATCTACTTTTCTTTTGTCTGGGTAATAAGCAACTTTTCCGAATAAATCACGAAAAGTGTTCATTAGGTATTTTTCAAATGCTTTTTCACCAACAGTGATTGAGATTGCTTTGTCATTTGTCCAGTGTCCATCACCAGCTAATAACCCTAAAAGCTCACCCCATTTTTCATCTAGGTATTTAGGTTGATTCTCATCTGTATGATATTTAGATATATCAAGATACTCTATCGGCCAAAGTTGACTTGTCCGATTAATACAAGCCATATCGCCAACATTTATTTCATCAAGGTATTTCCATACAACTTTACATTCTGGAGTAATTACTTTGATTCGATGATTACCTGTACCTTCTAAACGGTATCCACAGAATGTTTCAATGTACTTAGTTTCTTTAACCCCACCATTATAGAAATATGCAGACCTTGAATTACATCCAGATTCTTGCGCTACACTTACTTGCAATGGTTGATGTTCTGGACCGTTAGGATCACCTAGTGAATCAATACGAACTAAGCCTTTATTTGTTGGTATTAGAGTTTCACCAGTGACACATTTACCAGACCTACGTCCAATAGAAAGAATCATTTCTCGGCGTTGTTTACCTGGAATGACTTCACCAATGTTGCAACGTCCTTCATCAAATAGCTTTTTGAGATATGACTTTTCGGTGTGTGTTTCTATTTTAGTCCTTGTCCAGTCCGATATTTGGAATGTCTTTTCATCATCTAGTTCTAGTCCATAGTGGGCTTTAAGAATAACTCTTTGCACTGGAAAGAGAGTCATTTTAAGACCCCATGGAGCCTCTACAAATTCAATAATGTCTGCATCTTTTTCGGATTTCTTACCTGCTCTTGCACTGGCAGAAATTGCTACCGATGATAAACTCATTACTTATCACTTTCCATCGCCTTTTTAGCGTCGATTAACCATTCTGGGTCATCTACCATTTTACCAAAGGTTGCAAAAACACTTTCCGCAAGTTCAGGTCTAACACCTGCTTCATCACACGCTTTACGAAATGTTTCTGCAATATGACCAAAAACTCTTTTGAATGTTTTTGATTCTAAGTCAATGGACTTAGATGACATTAATTCTTTCTTTTTAATCCAGGTATCACCTACAGCTCTTAAAGCATTTACACGGCGTAATGAAATTTGAGATGTGGATTCACCTCTTCGTTCTGCTTCTTCCCTTTCAAAAGCAAGGGAAGCTGATTCTTCCGCTAAACCAACAAGAACATGGGTAAGGACTTCGGATGAATCCGCGTTCTTTTTAGTCTGGTCGAAAACCGCGTCACTATTTAATTTTGTTTGTTTTCTTTGCTGTAGTTGATTGATATTAGCTTGTGGGTTAGATGGTGGAATAGGGCTAGCACTTGTTGGCGGTGGGGTTTTAGTGTTGACGGGATTAGAACTAGGAACACCAGGTTTACCATACATGACATACGCTTCACCTGTCTTAAAGTTGATTCTAATTGTGTCTGTGTTTAAGACTTCAGAAGGCTTTCTCCAAATAAGTTTGCCATATTCGTCTTCAACTTGGACTCGTGTTGCGCCTTTTGGAATAGGTATAGACATAAAACCCCCATAATGTTTTAAGATTCATTCATAGGTAATATACCATTCGGCCGAATTAAAAGCACACCAGCACCACCTTCTTCTGCAGCGGGGTTATAAAGCACATTACCTTCCATGTCTTCAATGATGAATGGTGGCGCACCATTCAAAAGTAGATATGAAAAGCTGTATACTTTGACAAAAAGAGAAGATGTGACTTCATTACTTCTAACTAACACATGATTTAAATTTTGTGGGTCAACACTTGCAGATATGTCTGATACTGTATCATTCAAAACTAATGCAAGATCAGATGCTACATCATTTAAATTACCCGCACCTTCACCTTCACCACGCCCAAAGTGAGTACCTGCTTTTAAGGCAGAAACACGGTCTACATCAATGTATCCAGATGTTTGAATTTGAATCAAATCTTGATCATAAAAAGGTGGTGCATTACCTAAATTTGAATTACCAAAGTCAGTAGTTTCGACCTTAATGCGAATTTGATTTGAAGACGGGTCAATATTACCAAGTATTCCAGTACCCAAGTTAGTTGTGACTATCTGGGTTTCAAAAGCCTGTCGTATAGGTTGTGGATTACCTTCTTCCCCTTTTGATGGATCAGATGATTTTTTTAAATGTGCAACCAGCATTTTAAATTGTGGTGATGCAACAGTTCTTCTATTGTAAGAGGAAAGCATAGATAATCTCCTTAAACTTCAAAGCCGCCAAATAAAACATCACCTAATTGCTCTGAAGATGGTGTATCATCTATAGATACATTTTCATTTGCAGTTAAGTTGAATTCACTAGCGTCATAATTATTAACGAATAATGAAGCTGTTTGCTCGCTATCGCTAGCGTTTGCCAATCTTATCATTTCTTGTTGGTAAGATTCAGGTTGCTCTACAATTTCATTAACAGATGCGATAATAGGTTTGTTATATTTTTGACACGAACCATTTGAATTAAATACACATGAACCACACTTAGATGTTTTAAGGATAGTTGGTATTTGGTTAGCTCTATGTACCAAAGCACCCTTATCACAACCATCGGTTCCAGAAGTAATGTATGAAGAAGCGTCTACATACACATGACCTGATAAACCTTCATGTTCATTTCGAATAGAAGCGATTCTTGAACTATATTCGTTTATGACATTTTGATTGAATCGTGTTGCAATTAGAACATTTAGTTCTTCACCTGCAACACCTTCACTAATTTTTTGTCTAATCCATGTAGCTACTTTCTTTTCCGTAGATGACATGGCATTAGATTTCTTATTGCCTAAAATATGTGCTGTTTCACTTCCAACATATTCATTAGCTTGATTTGGCTTAGACGCTAAGTCAAATGCCTTGCGAATAAAGTCATTTGGATTATTTACATTAGATAGTGAATCCACACTTTCTTGGGAAAGTAGACCAGTTTCAACAAGTTTAGAAACTTTCTCTTGAGCTTTTGACCAATCTTGCGCGGTGTATTCAATCTTAGCAGTCTTTGTAGTCTTTGATCCATAATGACCTTTTTGACCAGATGCTTTTTTAACATGGGTTGGTTTGCTCACTAGATTGTAGATAGCTTGAAGTCTAGCGGATAAAGAACCATGTTTTTTGACTACCGCATCAAACTGTTCCATAGACACAACACCCGAATCAATCAAGTTGCTGATTTGATTCATCACTTCTTTTTCATAGGCTTTCTTAGACCGTGAAGAAACCTTGTTAAAAAAGGAATCTTGAAGTGCTGTAAGCTGTGCTGGTGATAAACGAGCTTCAAAGTTATCCGATTGACCTTGGTAAGTTGCTGTTTTCTCTTTTTTGTTTTTGATAAAACTAAGAACCGCTCTTACTTTGTCTTCTGGACTAGAACCTTTTTTAACTACCTTTTCAACTTCATCAATGCTGATAAGGTTAGACTTAATTAAGCCCGCAATCTTTTTCTGTGCTGCATCAATTCTTTTTTGTGTTTCTCGCTTATCCTTTTTAGGGATATGTTCTTTTGAATTGGTTTGGTGTTTGCGCATATTGTGGTATGAAGCATCTTTACCATAACCAGTATAAGAAGAAGACTCTATAGGTGTACTAGCCAACTCATATAATCGTTTGATCTTTTGTGTGGCAGTCTTGCTTTTGAGTTCTAAAATAGCAGAAACTTGTTCACTATCTAGGAAGTTTTGAGATACTAGTTGCTTTGCAATTCTTCCTAGTTTCTTTTCGATTTTAGATTGCTCAACATCTTCTACAGATGCAACAAAGATATTTTCTTCCCTTGCAGTTTCAAGTTCTCGTCTTGCATGATCTAAAGAAATGAGACTAGATTGATCCGCTTGTATTGGGAACCATGTAGATGACATTTCTTGTCTAGCTACACGACCTTCAATCAGATCAATAAAAGCTGCTTGAAGTCGATCTTTTGCAGAGCCTGACGCAATCCTAACACCATAAGATTCTAACTTAGGTAGGAGTGATTTAGCCGCTTTATTCCATGGGACTTCATTAACAACTTCCATACCCAAGAATCGGTCAAAAGCGCAATCCTTGTTTTTAGGTATGATGTACATAGAACTAGCACATCTCTTATTGATAACTTCATTCCATCGACCATTAAATAATCCTGGAAAGTATTCTTCTTTAATGTAGACACGACCATGCAATCCATATTCAGATGCAATCTTAGATTTGACATTTAAAATGTCTGTCTCATTCACATCAGATAAGACCACATTCATAGGATGACCATACGCAAGTTTGCGGACATTCTTTTCTACACGCTCACGATAATCATCACCTGGTAGATGTGATTGTTCATCACTATAAGTGTTTCGATAAGGTTCATGTTTGCGGTTTTCATTTGGGATAATATCCAGACCTGTAGTGCTGGTTGATCCCCATGATTCCTCAAGTGTTCTTAATTGATTTGCTTCTGGTGAGTCGAACTTGCCTTCTGAAAGATGCTTGTAAACATCTTCCATTGTGCGTTGTCCTTCAAGGTTTGGCTCAGGTTGTGATGCAAGCCAAGAGTGATCCACTAAGTTAATTTCTTGACTAGATTCTTTAGTAAGTTCACCCATATTGAGATCAACTTCAGTTTGAACACCATTAGGCAACATAGAAATACCAGAACTATCTAACGGAACCATTCCGCTCGGTAAATCTGCTAATCCTTTTGCTTCAGGCAATCTAGCTTTTTCTTGTGGTCCACCACCATATTCAGTGTCGAAATGAAATCCATCCATCATATAATTCGACCCTTGAGTAAGGGTATATCCGCCATTTGGAAGGTAACTTTTTGTCTTACTCATTTTATGTGTCCTTTCTTGGTGATGCAAAATCCCTAGCTTTTTCATTTCCATCTTCGTCTAGTTGCTTAGGTCTATAATCCCCATCTTCAACTTCAATTGCCCATCCTTCAGGATCATCTTTCATGTCTTCAATTTCTTCCATGACCTGGTTGAGCATTTTGTTTTGTTCGACTTTCCAATGGTCTGCTGTGATTTCATCATAAAGTGTATCTGACATTGCAGATAACGCTTCAACCACATTCATATATTGCCTACGAATTGCCTTGATTTCCATGATATACCCACGGCCACCAAGATTACCATCTGGACTAATATCTCTGGATTTGATTTTAGCAAAAGTAGAATAAGCGCTCATCGCATGACCTAATGCGGATAATGTAGACCTTAAAACTTTGGCTATGTTTTTATTACATTTTTGATTAAATGTATGATTTGGGTCCATAGTTCTTTGACTAGGTGGATGTTGTCCCCAAGCCCATGCATTAGAATCATCGCCATGGTCCTTAATGAAGCGAACTTCACCAGCGGTCTTAACCCTACTTGCGGTTTTGGATCGTGCATTAATTTTACGAGCTTGCTTTATCAACGCATAGCGTTCAGCCACGGCCCTTGGATTGGCTTTTCTCATAATACTTCCTCTTTCTAATAATCATACAAAGAGGAAGTATAAAAGATTTATTAAAATCTATAGATTAAAGCGCGCCTTGTAGGTGTTCTTCAACAACTGCTTGAAGACGGGCACGAAGGTCATCTTTCCATTCACGATCTGAAGGAAGGTCAGAAGCCTTAGCGATGTAATATACAGTACCTACAGATGGGTTAGCATTAGTGAAGCCTTGTGATACTGTATCTAGCAAGAAGTAGAATTCACCTTTCTTGCTGTATCCAGCACCTTTTAATGCGCCTTCATAGTAGATTTTACCGTAATTAGCAAGACCACCTTCTACAAGATCATCGAATTCACCTGAAAGAAGAGTCTGACGTGTACGATCTGCATTTGATTTTTCAGCATATTGCTTACGAATCTCAGGAACTGGTAATTTACCCCCACGCTCATAAACCATAACAAAGTCACCAACTTTAGGCTGTGAAATGACTTTTTTGTATTGGTCTAAGCTCTTAAATGATGCACGATAAAGTCCGTGTCCATTGTGTGGAGCAAGTGCTTTTTCACGCATTTCACCAAGGATACGATCACAAGCCGTAGTGTCACCCTTAGCTTCAGCTTTTTCAAGTTTCTTAGCTAAACTGCTAATACCTCTTGCTGGCATAACTGCTTTGAATTCAAATTTCTTGCTTCCAACTTTACCAGTCTTAGTGTCGATTGGTGAAACTTGATAGATGCAAAGTTCACGAAGATCCGCAGGCTCAATGCGAGCAACTACATAGCAGTATTGCTCATTGTCTGGAGTATGCTCGAGAACACCACAGTTTCTTTTATTGTCTGGGTGGATACATTTAGAAGGATCAACCTTTACAATTTCACCAACATCAAGTGGGCCTCTTTTTTTGATTGGTGCGGCTTCACCTTGCTGACGAATCTTAACACCAGCTTGTGTGAGGTATGAAATAACTTCATTTACACTCATGCCTTGTGGGTTAGACATTTTAGCCCAAGCCGCGAAAGCAGCAGCATCATCCGTGTTAAGTGCAGATGCCAGTTTATCTGTCTTAAGAATTTCAATTAGCTTTGCTTTCAAAACAGGGTCTTTTTGAGCTAGTTTTAGTAGCTGCTCTCTTTGTGCTTTATCCATTATGGAGCTCCTTATGTGTGATGGACGTTTTCACAATATTGTGATGATAAACAAACTATCAAAAACTTTCTAATACAACATTATGATTCTTAAGATAATCTAATCCTTCTTGATGTGCTGTTGTTTTAAGTGGTGTGTAGACCTTAACTATTCCAGCATGATGAATAGATTTAGCACACATAAGACAGGGATCACATGATGTGAACATCCATTTCCCCAAAGTGGAATTGCCTGTTCGACAAGCATTTAAGATCGCATTGATTTCCGCGTGGTGACATCCAATGTCATTTTGAGTTCCACTTTTTATTGAGTGGCGATCGCGCAAACAATCAGAGCCACCACATAAATCACCATTATTTTCTCTTGGTGGTCCATTGTATCCTTCGCTTATCGTCACATTACTTTTTGGGTCTACGATCAATGCGCCCACTTTTCGTCTACAACAAGTGCTTGCGGATGCAATTAGTGAACATTGTTGTTTGCGAATTTCTATGTGCTTTTGCTTCATATTCTTTAGATACCTTTTGCTTTATTTATGGGAGAATGACCTCCCAGAATGGAGTACCAATGACAAAGGCAGTTTTGCTGGATACGAGTGTACTAATACACGACCCACAATCCGTCATCTCTTTTGATGATGATACCAAAGTTCTTATCCCAATCTATGTAATCATGGAATTAGATGTTCTTAAAGATTCACATAAATTGGAAAAATCTCATGTTTCACACTTAGCTCGTCAAGCATCTTACTTGATCTTAACGCTTCAGGAAGAAGGTAAAGTTAAAGTAGTTTCGCATGAAGAAGAAGTGAATATTAAAGCACTCGATCAGGCACATGAGATTAGATATGTTGACTTGCTCATTCTGAAAACAGCAATGAAGCTCAATGAGGATTATGATCTGACTTTAATGTCTAAGGATGTTAATTTAAGAATCATATCTCAATCTGTAGGTGTGAAATCAGAAGATTACACATCAGATACAAAAACAGATACCTTATCATCAATAGGGCTTCGTGAGTTTGTTCCAGATGTGATGTTAATGAATCAATTAGTTAAGTCATATTGGCAAGGCGCGGTCAGACTCCCACATGAATTCGATATTGATTTCCATGAAAATCAATATGCTTGGTTTATTGCACCAGGTGAGAAAAAACATCTTTTCCAACATAAAGATGGTTCACTATTTAATGTAGATAAAGTAAGAACAGAAAAAGCAAAGCCTAGAAACTTAGAACAACGAGCTGCGCTTGATGCTTTACTTGATGAAGAAATTGAACTAGTAGCTTTATTAGGCAAAGCGGGTACAGGTAAGACCTATCTTGCATTAGCCGCTGCATTGGAACAAGCACATACTTACCAGCGCATATTGTTATCAAAGCCTGTTGTGGATGTTGGTAAAGGCATAGGTTTCTTGCCAGGTTCTTTATCTGAAAAGATGGAGCCATGGATGCAGTCTTTCTTTGATAACCTAGATCAAATTAACCCGCTTTGGGATGCTGGACCTATGGGTGGTGAAATGGGAACGAAAGAAGGATTCTTAGAAAAGAATCAGATTGAGATTCAACCTATCCACTCAATCCGTGGCCGTTCACTTAAACAGGCTTTTATGATTATTGATGAAGCTCAGAACCTTACTAAGCATGAAATAAAATCAATCATTACAAGGGCAGCTGAAGGCACGAAAGTAGTTCTTTTAGGTGATCCATACCAGATTGACCACCCTTACCTCACACGACAATCTAATGGGCTTGTTTATGTGATTGAGCGTATGTTGGGTCAATCACTTTTCGCTTGTGTGAGTTTACATAAGTCAGAACGATCTACACTTTCTGATATAGCCGCAGACTTGCTTTAATTTTTGACATAAACCTTCAGAACACCATTAACCATTTCGATTGAAATATCGCCAGTTAAGTGGTGTTCTGTTGTTTGTAGTCCATCTTTGTTTTCATGGATAAGAACAACCTTATTAAAGCCTTTAGCTTCTTGTCTGTTAACACCAACATAAATGATAGGTTGGGTGATAGATTGTGCTTCTTCAAAGGTATTAGTTTTATCGCTCATAACTTACTCCTAGACATGAGTTGGTTCACATATATAGGAATTAGTCATTTAACCTTTATAGTAGAAGCTCTAAACGAATTCTTTTATAATCCATTAAATCTTGTTGTGATGGCTTTTCACCACGATTGGAAGCGAGACCTAATCTCTTAAGGGTATCCATTGCTTCACGATTTCCTTTTGATCTTGCAGCACGATACATATCTCTTAGTTTTTCAACATCTAAAACTCTTGATTGTTCTTCTTTCATTGAACGAGAACGAGATTGTGCTTGTGTAGTTAGGTCAAGGATATATTGTTCTTGATTAGCCCAAAGAACACCACCACCTTCAAGTTCATTTCTCGATTTAACAAGTTGTGCGTCAGAACCACCATTAGGCAATGCATCAATAAGACCAATCCACTTAGCCTTGTAGCCTTTACGATCCGAGATTTTCTCGTAAAAATCTTCTTTTTGCTCGTAAACATTGATCCAGTAGTCAATGCCTTTTTTCCAAGTCGCTTTCCAATTCTTAGTGCGCTGGAAATATTTTCGATCACGCGCTTTACGGTTCAACAAAGAACCATCAATAAGGCTGACAAGAGAAAGATTCATACTTGCACGACCTTTGGCAACATTTGATCCTGAGCCTTTTTGTGTTGACGATAGTTTTACCGCAACTTTATCTGAAAGGTGAACAAAATAGACACCTGCTGTAGCACGGTCTCTGCTCCAAGAATCAAAATTTGAATCAAGCCAAGCCTCAAGTTCTTCACGGGTAATGTTTACATAATCTTGTCGTGTCATTGCCATACTCCATCGATTAGTTAGTTTGCTTACTTGAAAAAACAAATAAGCTATAAATTAGAGTTTAAGGGGTGTCAGTATAATATAAGGTAGCTATTACCTTAACTTAAGGAGGCATTTATGCTGAGATTGTTTCTATTTTTATTTTTGTGGATACCTGTTCAAGTTCAAGCACTTGAATGTTCGGAGGATCACAAGATTCAGACTATACTTTCACCCTGCCAAGCCGCTTATTACAAGTTTGCACCAGAATGTGATTTTGGTGATGGTGTTTGTTTGTCTTTAGTCTTACATGGTTTGGTTACTAAAGATTTGTTTGGTTATCGATCAGACTTGCGCCGTGTCTACAACACACCTTTAAAACGCAAGATGTATATGCGAACAAAAGAATATCAAGTTCATTATCGTAAGATGTTGTCTGATCTTGAAAGCGCCAAAAGGATTTCATTTTGTGCAGAAATGAAATCTTACTGGCTTTATGACTTAAGACATAAAGGTTTTGGTTTTTTACCTTACACTATTATCCCCAAAGGTAAGCTCTATCGTCCAACAAATGTCACCAAAATTAGTGATTATGATTTTATTCCTTGCACCGAAAATCATGCTATTGATATTGAAAGCTGGGAAACTATTGCATCTTCTAAGTATGTGTTCTTTAATCTTGATGGTCCTTCAAACGGATATATTCCGATTGTTTTCACAAAATTTGTTTGGGTTATTCCTTCTGTGTCCTTTGATTTTGAAGGGACTTTCCAGACAACTTATGAGGAAGGATGTCAAACACCACCATTTTTTGAATATCAGGTAGAATAATGAAAAACCCTAACGCTATGTTTGCTGTGGTCATGCTTTGTTTAATGGTTGGGATTGGAATCCTAACTAAAATTTCGCCACAACAACCTAAGATTATTATCTGGTCATTGCCTGAATCAAAAGGTTGTCATTACCCAACAAAGCAAATTCGATTCATAAGAACAGAAGTAAAACACATTGTACCTAATGCTCAAATACACAAATGCTTTTATGATTCCTCAAAGAGACTTATAAAAGTAAGTACCTATAACTTTGAGCGTGGCTATCAATTAGTTAAACCAACACAGGAAGTTATATATAAGTGGTCAAAGTATAGGTTATTAGAATATTCAATTCGACGCGCAACACATGGAAATGGTGAAGTAGACGCGGAAGTGTATAGGCTCAGTAATTAATCGTCTTCATCGCCAAAAGTGATTTCAACTTTTTCACCATCATCACCATCATCTTGTTTCTTTTTTGGATTAATCCATTCTTTAACGACACCTTTAAGTTCAACCTCTTCTTCTGAACGAGTCTTAATAACGGATTGACCTTGAAAAACAGACAACTTATCAATCACTGCAGATTGAAGCTCAAATATTTGTTCTCTTAACAGCTGCATTTGTATTTGAGCGTCTCTTAACCTAGCGATAAGTGCTTCTCTATCGCCATTTGCAGAAGCAAGTTTGTCTTTAAGCTCTTCTACCTCAGAAGGGTCTCTACCAGATGCTATGGCTAACATAGATGAAATGCTGCCAGTCAACATACCAATAATGCCGATTAATATATCTCGGTTTTTTTCAACTATTTCATGTGTTGATAAAAAGTAAATGAGCCCTAGAATACAAAACATGAAAACTACGGAAGCCCACCATCCTCGTTTTGCTTTTTCGGATTGTGTAAATTGTTTGTTTGTCTGAGTCATTTTTTCTTTCCTTTAGACTTGCTTCTTTTGCTTTCTTGATTTGTGATTTCATAGTAAGAGTCTACAACAAATTCAATAAAGGCATCATATTTAGGCATATGGTAATCTAAGCCAATAAGCGTTCTCCCCATAGGTCTCAATGAAAGTTGGAAAAAGACCCACAACCAAAAGAGTATAGATAAAAATCCTAGCCTCCAAAAGAAATAAGAAACCCAATCCCTAAACTTTCGATCACGAACTCTTTTTCGGATATATTTAGGACCACCTAATCTCTTAACTTTATCTGAGCCTTTGGGTGGTTGTAATGATTCAATTGTTTCACCTACCGCATATACTTGTTGGGGTTTTTTAACCCCTTTAAACCTATACATTCCTACACACACATATCTTGCATCTTTAGGTAGGTTATGTGATGTGCGATTGCGTGTGGCAGACATAGCCTCTTTCGTAAGTAAAACTTGACCCGCTTGACAGAGACTCATAGTTCTAGCTGCAATGTTTTTTGCCAACCCTTCAAGCTCAACTCTTTTCGCACCAGCACCAACGAAAACATCATCTTGTTTAACCTCAATGATTTTTCCCCAGTGGATTCCAATGCGGGTTTGGAGTTTTGTTTTTTTAGGGACTGTGCGTTGGTAAGCTAAACCAAAATTTACTGCGTCTATAATTCGATCAAAAGACAAGAGAAATCCATCGGATCGATCAATTTCACGCCCATTGTGTTTATATACTAGGGACCGCGCTAAACGATCATGTACTTGAAACCATTGTGCTGCTACAGAAGCACCCGCTCTTTGAACGAAAGAGGTACTACCAATAATATCAAGAAGAACGATTGCTAGGTATCGTTCTTTCATAGTCACATCATATTTTATTGCCATGAATCATCTCCACAAATCCTTGATGTTTTCACAAGGTGTAGAAAAAATCCTCTTAGCATGGTCATCATTACAATTGGCTAAATAAGGTCGATAGCCAATACATTCTTTAATGTATTCTAGTGCTTTTTGACACTCTGTGCGATTATCTTCTATTTCTTGTGGTTCTTCACCGCAAGAAAAGACTAGTATTAAGATGAGTAAGAATAGCTTTTTCATTGTCAGTATCCAATCAGTGCAAATTCTTGTTTTTTAATAATTTCAAGTGGGGATGTTTCTGTTCGTTTAATAATCCACTGAATATAATAACAACCAGGAATAAAGCCCGTGGTTAGAGTTTCGCCAACATAAAACTTTCCCGTGTTTTCTTTGACTGGGTATCTTTTTTCTACACCAACACGCCATTCACCCCGAACTTCATCTTCACCATAAAACGAATAATAGATTAAGTTAGGGTCGAATCCATTTCCTTGACTATCATAAATTTCTACCCTTAAATCATTAGGGCCGAGTTGTGTTCTTTGTTCAAATACTACAGACATAATCACACCACATTTATGAAGGTATCTTTGGAGGAAACTGAAATAGTCTGTTCCCCGTAAACTAAAGTGTTGTCGTCAACTAATTCCGCTTTAAATTCTATATATATTGTTTGCCCTAAAACAGAATCTGGAACCACATAACGATGAACAAATCTATGTGCTTGATCTGTAGCATCCATAGCATCAGGTCCGCTTAGTATCGTGCGCACATTTTCTACATAATGAAAAATAGTCGCTTCTACATTCTGAACATTTAATGGCTTTCTATCTATGCCAAGCCAGGCTATTTGGCATGGGATGTTATCACCTATATTTGCGGATGTGTTGTAGTTCATGTGAATACCTCCTCGTACATAGTTAAAAAAAATATAAATAGATTATAAATGTAGTAGCGAATCATATAAAAGTGATGTGACAACCATTCAACCAAGAAATTATTAAGGAGTGCTATATGGCTAAAGCCAAATCAAAGTCATCAAAATCATCAAAAGTGAGTTCAGCTTTGAAAGGTGCAGACCTTCAAGGAATCCTCAAAGACGCGGAAAAAGGTCAAAAAGATTCTGCTCTTGTAGAACTTGACCTTGACTCTCTTTCAAGATCAATGCCCCATATTTCAACTGGTTCTGTTGCGTTGGATTATCTCATTGGTGGCAAAGAAAACGCACAAGGTGTTCGTCCATGTCCAGGTATACCTCGTGGTCGTATCACAAATATTTATGGTCTTGCAGGTGCAGGTAAGACAACGATAGCATTACAAACTGCGGCCTCAATTTGTAATGAACAAGGTGGAACTTGCGTTTATATAGACTGGGAAAATGAGGTTGAACCTCGTTATGCACAAAAGCTAGGTGTTCCAGTTACGGACAAATCAAAATTCATGCTACTTCAACCTGAAACTTTGGAACAAGGTTTCAAACTTATGGTTAAGTTTGCAAGTGCTGGTGTTGATCTTATTGTGGTTGATTCTGTTGGTGCTGGTGTTCCTGAAAAGATGTTCGCCAAAGAAGCAGGTGAACAAGCAGCTGTAGGTTTACTTGCTCGTCAGTGGTCGCAATTCTTGCCTCTTTTCAAGCGCGTGATTGCAGATAGCAATACTGGTGTGATTGGTATTTCTCAGCTTCGTGAAGCAATCGGTGGAATGGGTGGCTTTGGTGGTGGACCAACTCGTAAGCCACAAGGCGGTCAAGCATGGACTTATTATTCATCACTTAAAATGATGTTGCGTGTTGTTGGTAAAGATCGTGGTAAAGAATGGGACGGCCTTCAAAACAAGATGATTGATACCGTAAAAGGTAATATCGTTCGCGCTACACTCGACAAGTGTAAGGTTTCAGACGCATATAAGCATGAAGCAGACTTTTACCTTATGAATGGTGTAGGCGTTGACAATGAGCGTACCGTGCTTGATCTTGCAATCACTACTGGTGTGGTCAAGAAGGGTGGTGCATGGTACACTTGGGCAGATCCGAAGTCTGGAACTGAATATAAGGGTCAAGGTCTTGAAGGATTTAGGGGTAAATTGCCTGAAGATTGGTTAAGTACCATGTTTGGTCAAGTTCGTGTTTACTTGACTTCTAAGAAGGTTGATGAACCTACGACGAAGGAAGAAGTTTCTAGTAGTCTTGGTGGTGATGCACAAGCTGCTATGGATGAGCTAGACGATCTCTTTAAATGATCCTATAGGTACGGATCAGTCCAACCTATAGGTAAGCCCATCATTTGTTCAAACCATCTAGGATTTGGAAAATGTGTGCCATATAGACCCGAATCCCAATAGACACTTCGAACCAAACTATTAGTGTTTCTATTGCGCCATTTAGGGTCTTCATCAAATGGCTTGTTTAGGGAATAGTTTTCCCAACCACCAGCAAGTGGCGTTGACCAGAGTGGTTTAGTTTTTATTACATCAAGAGCTTTGATTTCATTTTTCCAAAGACTGCCAGATATGAATAAATAATGACCTTCTATTTTACTCGCGAAAAAAGGAAGGTCGTTATAATGGTCATTGGTTGATAAGATAGGATTTAGATCGCTATGCCTTAATCCAGAATCTACAATTTCTGGTTTACATATTTTAATTTGTAAAAATTCATTCCACTTGCGGTTTTTCCATTTTGTACGGGAAACGAATTCTCCCCAGACCATTAAGTTGTCTTTAATTAAATCTAACCTTTGATCATCATCAGTAATGACATTAGTCATAAGTTGATTAGGTACAAACCACATATTAAATGTTCCTTATAAATATGGGTCTGTCCAACCAACAGCCAATCCCATCATTTGTTCAGTCCATCTAGGATTTGGATTGTGTGTTCCGTATAAGCCAGATACCCAAAATTGAGCTCTTGGTAATGCGCTCAAGTTTCTTGCTTCTTTACCAAATCCCATCTTTTCATTTGCGGAATAAGGTTTCTTTAATCCCCAATCGAAATGATCTCTAGCTACAGGTGTCGGCCAATATTTTACATCTTGAACTAAAGAGGAAAGTTCTTTTGATTCTGTATCAAGTTCTAACTCCCAGGAAGCGCCAGATACATATTGATAATTCCCATATACATCAACCTTGCATAAGAAAGGTAAATCTGCATAGGCGTCTTCTTCTGTTTCATCAATAATTAAAGGATCATGTTCTAATCCTTTAACTATTGTAGGGCTATATTCTTGATTGAATGAATCACTATCGATCTTAATTTGAAAGAATTCATTCCATTTACGATTTTTCCACGCACGCATAGATGCAAATTCACCCCAAACCATTAGATTATCTTTAATTAAGTCTAACCTTTTTTCTTCATCTGTAATGACATTAGTCATAAATTGATTGGGTACAACCCACATATTCACTCCTTATAAGTAAGGGTCTGTCCAACCTATAGGTAGACCCATCATTTGTTCAAACCATCTAGGGTTTACTTGATGTGTTTTATATAATTGAGAAACCCAATGGACACTTAATGGTAAAGAACCTAAGTTTCTTTGCTCTATTGTTCCCCAAGCAGTTTCCCCAACAGGCTTATTTAAACGCAAATAATGAGCGTCTGATGCTAATGGTGTAGGCCATCCTTTTCCTTTAATGCTCGATATACTTTCAGACTTGATGTCCTGGTCCCATTCTTCTACCGCAATATATATGTAATAGCCTTTCAAAGAACTTTGGCATAAGAAAGGTAGGTCTTCATATTTGTCGTCTATTACATCTTGTGCTTCATGTTTAAATGAAAGTCCACTTTGGCTTATGTTTTGAACATGACTATTTATGTCTTCCGCAACATTAATAAAATCAACCCACTTGTGGTGTTCATTGAGCCACACCTTAATTGGGTGGAAAGAAGGTGGTGGAAATTCCTTGCCTGAATTAGTTAAAAGATTTTCACTAATAAGTTTTAATCTTTTATCTTCATCTTCAATCTTACCTTTAAATTGATTAGGGATAATCCACATATTAAGAATTCCTATAAGTACGGATCAGTCCAGCCAACAGGCAAGCCCATCATCTGTTCAGTCCATCTAGGGTTTGCTACTTGAGTTTCTGGGTCATGTATAGAATTCAAGTATCTAATAAGACATTCAGTAAGCCTACGCTTTAGATTAATTGTTTTCCTACCATACTCCATATAATCAGATGCTACCGTGGTAGGCCAATAATTGATCTGTGGGTGTTTAAGTCTCTCACTTTCGAGATACAAGTCCCATTCCACATTTGAAACATACAAGTATTTGTATTTGCCCATGAAAATGTCTTTAGCTAAGAAAGGTAAATCTTCATACTTGTCTTCATTGTTTTCAATATCTAAAGGGTCATGTTTTAAGCCACCTTCAATTCCTTTTAAGTAAGCACTATTGAAGGTGTCATTGTCAGACTCAATTTGAAAGAATTCGTTCCACTTGCGATTTTTCCACGCACGAATAGAAACGAATTCGCCCCAAACCATTAAGTTGTCTTTAATTAAATCTAACCTTTTATCATCATCAGTAATGACATTAGTCATAAGTTGGTTAGGTACGATCCACATATTTTAAGACCTTTTCCCAACACCTAACAAATGAACCAGAAGCGCAATCTGGAACAACACCATTACCAATGAGCTTCAAAGATTCTTTTGGGTGGTGTGCAATCTGTAAATGATTAGGGTCCTCTAAGTTGCGCTCTACCATTCGAGGTGCTTCCCAATCATATTGTTCTTGATCGCGTGGTGCTGGATATTTTGTTGGTGTATGTACATACGATTTCACGCGTTCGGATACAATGTCTAGTTGGTCTCTAGGTAATGACCTAGACACACCCATAATGAAGACACGAGTTCGTTTATGTGACGCACCATAAATAGAAGCAGCTGTTCTACACCATGTAGCATGATAACCCATTCTTTCCATTTCACGAAGTACATGAAGAAGAACTGGTGTACCTTTAACATCATTTCCCCAATCACTACTTAACTTTGAAGAAATGATTCCAGTCACATTTTCAAAGAACAAAATAGGTGGTTGGGAAACCTTTGCACCTTTTACAATATGAGGCCAGAGATGTCTTGGGTCTTGGTCGCCCGCTCTTGAACCCGCCATACTAAATGGTTGACATGGAAAACCGCCAGATAGAATATCAATTTTTCCTTTGAATTCTTCCCATGGAAAGGTTTTTAAGTTTGACCAAACGGGTGCGGGGTCAATTTTTCCAGCGTTCATTTTTGCAATTAGATTTGCAACGGGATAACCTTCAATTTCAGAATATGCAACAGTGTGGATTGGGTCTAAAACCCTTTGTAAACCTATATCAATCCCACCATACCCAGCACATAAAGAAACATGATTTAACCTTACAGACATTAAGGACTCCTTTCAAGTTAGTACATAGTACCACTTATATGAAAAGTCCTTACCCATTGGCCTCTAATTTGATTAATAGTTCACTTGTAGTTCTAACCTTATATACTTCCATAAGGTATCTTACTTCCATGAATAGGATAACCGCGGCACTTGAGGCTATACCTACTTCTAAAACTAATTTAGCTAATGCTCCATTTGCTGGTGGTGGAAGTACGAGCTCTAAAATGATTTCAATACCTTCAGATGGTAGCATTGCTATTAAATCTTTAAAGTCTATGGTACCAAGAAGACCAGAAACTACAGCTCTAAAATCAAAGTCTGCAAACCAATCCCATATCTGAAAGAACAGATATATCTTAACGGGAGCAGAAAGTGCTTTGAGTATTTTTGACTTAGATAATAAGTTATCTAAAAAGTCACCTAATTTTACAGCGGAAGATTCAATTTTCGCAAAAGCGCTTTTTACTTTTTCAGGTAATAAATCATAAACTTTATCAAGGGCTGTTTCCCAGCGGTTCTTTTCTTCAAGAACTTCACCTATGAGCTTAAGCATTGGCATTGAATCCCAAACTTTTTTTGCTATTTTCAAGAGGGTCTTTTTACCTTTTTCAAGAAGAGCTCCAAGTTTTTGATCGATTTCTTTAATTAAAGAAAATGGATTAGTTGCTGTGATCCCTAGCATATTTTTAAACTTATTCCATGCTTGTGGGGCTTTTTTAAATAGTTTAATAAGCTGTTTAACTTTTTTCACGATCTTCATAAAAGCGGTTCTATTAGTAAAGTCGCTTTTACTGTTTGCAGTCATGTGTCGAGCAATCACTTCTATAACTTCAAATGAAAGGTCGTTATTAGGGGATGCTGATTTAATGTGGCTTGTTTCCCTATACGCAATCTTACACGCAGTGCGAACCATGTGTCTTTGTACTAATGAATCAATCATTTACTTACTCCTTAGAACTTACAATGTAAATAACAACATAAATGATCTACAAAACATATAAGAGATCAGGGAATATTGTTATTTTTACCTAGATTGGAGGTACAATATGAGTGAGATTAAGAATCACGAAGTATTGGATGATCCCATGAGAAACATATACTGGTCACACTTAAAGATGATGCGCGCTTGTCCTCAACAGTATCTTTGGCATAAAGGACACCCTAACCATGATTTAGGTGCGGGTAAAGGTAAACCAATGCCTTTACCTGACGCATCTAAAGATTCTGAACATCATCAATTAATGGGTTCCGTATTGTCTAGGGTTGTAGAAGAAATATACGATCACGAATTATATAGAGACCCAAAAATAATCCAGCAAAAAGTTCGTGAAGTTGTAGAAAAAGAATTTGTAGCTTGCGAAAATAAACACTATGTAATTTGGTCATATTTAACTAGGGAAGAAGCACTTGATGTTTGTCATAAAGGCGCACAAAACTTTTTAGAATTGATGAAAGAACATAGATTTTTGGGACCGTATGCAAAATCTGAATTGCGTATGAC